>Ga0105046_10002503_pt1 | contig 28991 bp, 22 predicted proteins | sample MAT03_FD_78385 | JGI IMG/M metagenome (GOLD analysis project Ga0105046, IMG submission 78385) | Freshwater microbial communities from Lake Fryxell liftoff mats and glacier meltwater in Antarctica - MAT-03 (megahit assembly) | ecosystem: Environmental > Aquatic > Freshwater > Ice > Liftoff... | reverse complement strand
TGCGATGCGCGTTAGTTTGCTTTCCCCAAGTCAGAATCGGTCGGGAGCGGTTTTTAGATTCCGCGAGCCCAGAACCATTATTGGTGCCCCCGGATTTACCTACGGCGGGAAGCCGTTACGGTCCACTTCAATCCCCTATTGTTCGTCGCGAATTTAGTGGGGGTGAGTCTGTCCTGCCTTTGCCGGCCATCTTGGTTGCTCTGTCATCGGCTGGCGTCGCGTTTAGAGTTGCACAGCTTGGTTGCACTAAAGTTTGCACCAGATGCAGACAGTTTAGGGCATTTCGAATCATTTTTTGACCAAACCGAGTGCGATTTTCAATTTGTTAACGACGGTCAAGAAACGAAAAAACCCAGTAAATCACTTGAATTCACTGGGTTTTCTGAAGAGCGGCTGATGAGATTCGAACTCACGACAACAACGTTGGCAACGTTGTGCTCTACCAACTGAGCTACAGCCGCGACTTACACTGCCTGAGTCGCGAAATTATCGTTATCCGGTTCGACTTTGCAAGGGCGTTACGCCCTTCGTTTCGGATTTGCTTCAAACGTTCTTTTGCAATGTCAATTTTCCGTGTTTTTAAACGCTTGCCCTCGATCGGTGCCCCCTGCTACGCTTTATCGAGATGCGTGCCTCATATTTCTCCCCTTTCGTTTAACCTTCCGATTCAGACAAACGCCGTGCAGCATGCATTGATCGGTCCAATCGCCGTCTACTTGCCAGAGCGAATCGAGACCAATGACGAACTTCGCCAGCAACATCCCGACTGGGATATCGACCTGATCGAAGAAAAAACGGGAATCAGACAAAGGCATATTGCTGCCCCGGACGAAACGGCAAGCGATTTGGCCGTGCGTGCGATCGAAAAGCTGTTTTCGGATCACCAAATTGAACCAGAGTCGATCGATTTCTTGCTTTTTTGTACGCAAACCCCAGACTATCCGCTGCCGACAACGAGCTGTTTGCTTCAAAATCGCCTCGGGCTTCCGACTCGGTGCGGTGCTTTGGATTTCAATCTTGGCTGCAGCGGATACGTTTATGGCTTAGCGATGGCGGATGGTTTGATCCAAAGCGGAGTCGCCAAACGTGTGTTGCTGGTAACTGCGGAAACCTACAGTAAATACATCGATTCAGACGACCGCTCACTGCGGACTATTTTTGGGGATGCAGCTGCGGCGACGCTGGTGACGGCGTCTCCGGAGCGGTCGCTCTGGGGTTTCCAGTTTGGAACCGATGGTTCGGGGGCTGACCTGCTCCTCGTGGGCGACGGTGGGGCCCGTGAACAAAAAGATGCGATTCGGCCTCGACACCGAAAACGCTGGAACAGTCGACTCTACATGGACGGGCCAAGCCTGATTAACTTTACTGTCGAGGCGATCCCTCGACTGATTGACGAAATTCTCGCCGCAAACGGGCGTGAGATTGGCAGCATCGATCGCTTCATCCTCCATCAGGCGACTCGAAAAATGCTCGAGCAGTTGACCGAGCGGATGGGGGTCTCCCAAGAACGTGTCCCGATCGATATGGCAGATATGGGGAACACCGTCTCCTGTACGCTGCCTATTTTGATCGATCGGATGCGACAGCGTGGCGAACTTCGCGCCGATGCGGTAAACATGGTGATTGGATTTGGAGTTGGGTTATCGTGGGCAGGTTGTTTGTGGACCGATCTTCATCAGGCCGCCACGTAAAGCATCCGTTTAACCGGAGTTCAGTGCGATGACGAAAAGGATCGGCGGTCAATTTCTGATCGCATCGCCCTACTTGACTGATCCGAACTTCTTCCGAAGCATCGTCTACATTGTTCGCCACGATGAGGAAGGTGCCTTTGGGTTGGTCATCAATCGTCCAAGTCAGCAGACGCTTGAGGACGCATTCACCGATTTACTTGGTCGGCGTCCGAAGCGAAATGACTTGATTGGTCTGGGTGGGCCGGTAAATGGCCCGCTTGTCGCTATCCACGCCCATCCAGGTTTGGGCGAGCCCGCAGGCAGCGAAGTATCCGACGCATCATCATCCGCAGTGTGGGTAACGGCCGATGAAGATCATTTGAGGACATTGGTCGATCGCACTGACATTCATGCAAGATTTATAGCCAAGTATAGCGGATGGGGCCCAACTCAATTGGATCAAGAAATCGAAGCTGGCGGCTGGATAGTGGCCGCATGTGATCCGGCAATCTTGTTTGGCAATGATGAATCGTCTTGGGAAACCGTCGTGAAGCGTTTAGGTAGAGAGATTATGTCCACCGCAGTCTCGCACCCGGCGTCGGTCGACCCACGGCGGAATTAAGCGATGCGACGATTTGTAATCGGTGATGTTCATGGTTGCAGCAAGGCGTTGAGAACCGTCTTGGAAACCATTGCGCCGACCTCCGACGACCAATTAATCTTTCTTGGGGACTTTATCGATCGAGGGCCGGATTCACGCGGAGTGATCGATTTGATGTTATCGATTTCTCGTTCAACTCGTTTGATCGCACTTCGTGGGAATCATGAGGTAATGCTAATGGGCGTTCTGTTCGGTGGCTGTGACCCCGATATCTGGATGCTTTGCGGAGGCGCGGCAACACTTACCAGTTACGGTGGTTCGATAGAAAGAATTCCAACTAGTCATGTTGATTTCTTTCGGTCGCTTCGAACTCAGTACGAGACAGACGACGAGTTATTCGTGCATGCAGGTTATCAGCCTGATGTTCCGATGGATCGTACGGATGATGCCTACCGCTATTGGAACCATCTGCTTCAGATACCGCCGCCGCATTGCAGTGGTAAGCGAGCATATGTAGGCCATACGCCCCAAGCCAGCGGGAAGGTTCTTGACTGCGGCCACATCGTTTGCGTTGACACTTATTGTTTCGGTGGTGGTTGGCTGACGGCCTTAAATGTTGATACCAACGAAGTCATTCAAGCCAGCAGGCACGGGCATTTGAAGCGAGATTTGCCGGCGAAGATTAGCAATTGGTTTTCCCGCTTTCTCAGTCACCGTTCGCAAAAGCAAAAAAAAGATGAAGGGCTTTCAGGCCAGGGCAGTGGGGCCGTGATCCCAACTGTTCCGACCCAGCGACGATGGTGTTCCGACATTGTCTCGGACCATGGTAATGCTTCGTGACTCAACACTCCGAAACGCCACTCGCGCGATGGCAAACGCGGCTTTGGATCGGCGGCGTCTTGCTGGCGATTTCATCAGGGATTGGTGTGGGAATGCTTCGGCAGCTAGGCCTGGCGTCATGGCAATTGGGATTGATCGTCGGCATAATGGTAATGGTGATCGCTGCTGCTGCCGCGTTTATTGTTCGCGATGCCCATGATCATCAACTTCGACTGCAAGATGAGGCGGAATCGGTTCGGGTAAGGTTTGCACAGTGGCTCGACTGGCTTCCGAAAGCCGAGTCGAAGTCCCGGCACTTAGATAAATCCGGACTGCCGTTGACGCCCACTTCGCTGGCCGATTTTGCAATGATTAGTGACCGAGTTCGCGCCGAAACGCTTCGTTTGCAACGCGAGCGTGCCGAAGCCAATGCAGTGTTGTCGCATTTGGACGGAGGACTGATTGTTCTCGATCCAAAGTGCCGAATCACGCTGATCAATGCTTCTGCAAAAAAATTCTTTCAGATAGATCGTCCCGTCGTCGACCAACCATTGATTCAAGCGATTCGACAGCCAGAGATCGTCGAAGCAGTTCAAAGCGTTCTTCGTGATCGTTCAATGCGTTCGATTCAAGTGGAATTGCGCGGCGATGATGGTCTGCGTCGTTCGCTTCGCGTGCTTTGCTCGAGTCTGAAATACGGCGATGTCGCAGGTGTATTGATCGCGGCGCATGATGAATCAGAGACACGTCGGATTGAAGAAGTTCGGCGCGAATTCGTCGCAAACGTATCCCATGAGCTCAAGACGCCGCTCGCCGCAATCAAGGGGTATGCCGAAACGGTCGAGCTGGCGATCGATGATGACCCGGAAGCCGCCAAACACTTCGTTAGCCAGATCCATGGACAGTGCAAGCGTTTGGAACAATTAATTGCCGACATGATGACACTCGCGCGAGCCCAGGCAGGAATTCAACACCTTCGTCCCACGATGGTTGATTTAAACATCATCATCAGCGAATCGATTGCAACCTATGCACCCGTTGCGACTGCAAGGCAAATTGGACTCACACACGATCGGACGAACAAGCAAACTGCCATCGTAGTTGCCGATCGCGAGGCGACGTTAACCATCGCCAACAATGTCATCGGCAACGCGATCCGCTACACACCCGAAGGAGGATCGGTTGTCGCTTCGGCGCGGCTAGAAGGTCGCTTTGGCGTATTGGCCGTGCAGGACAATGGGATAGGAATTCCCGAGAATGAGCAGAAGCGAATTTTCGAACGGTTTTATCGGGTGGATCGTTCCAGAAAACATGCCAGCAGCGGTACCGGTCTCGGGTTGTCAATTGTGAAGAACTTAACCCAATCCCAAGGGGGCGAGGTCCGCCTTCGTAGTCGTGAGGGTCAGGGCAGTACTTTTGAGATTTTCCTGCCTGTTCAAGTCACATCATCGCAGGGCTTGGATGGGGAGATGGAGGAAAAAATTCATACCGAAGAGAAAGCGGGCGTACCTCTTTCTCATTGAACTGCCGTCGAGGTAGTTCAGGTTCCATCACGAAAATCGACTTTGACGAATCAATTTGTATTCGAATCAGAATTTTCCCCTTCAAATCTTCATGAATGTTTAACGCGTCGTGCGTGGGTTGCGGGGGTGCAAATCATTCGGGTTTGAGCGAACATTGCCGTATTCTGTTAAGTCCGATCACGCTCGCGACGTCGAGCCCGCTTTCCCGAACCGAAGAGCCCTCGATGGCAAAGACCAAAGTTCTCATCGTTGAGGATTACCGACCTCTGGCCGAAACGCTCGAATATCAGCTCACACGTGCTGGTTACGAAGTTTATCGAGCAACCGACGGCGGTGACGCGATTGTGCAAGCGAAATTAAAGTTGCCTGACGTTGTGTTTCTGGATGTCGATCTGCCTGTCATGAGCGGTGTGGATGTTTGTAAGCAACTTCGCGCTTCACCAGAGACTCGAGAAACCTTGATACTTATGCTCAGCGCCCTTGGTGAGGAGTCAGACCAAGTGATCGGATTTGCCGTCGGTGCCGATGATTACGTCGTCAAACCCGTGGAAAGCTATGCTGTGCTACTCCAACGACTCAAGGCGTTGTTGCGTCGACGCGAGCCGTCCGTTGAGGCCGTCGATTCGGTCTCAGCCGGTGGAGTCACCGTGGATCGTCGTCGTTACCGTGTCGAGATTGGCGGAAAATCGCTAAAGATAACGAAGAGCGAGTTTAGGCTTCTCGATACATTGATTCGACAACCGGGGCGAGCATTCGACCGAAGTGAATTGGTTGACGCTGCCTTGGGAGAAGATACGATGGTTCTCGAACGAACGATCGACGTGCATATTCGATCGTTGCGGAAAAAAATGGGCTCTCAGTCAGATCTCATCGAGACTGTTCGCGGCATCGGGTATCGATTTGCCGAACCAAAGGCCAAGTAAGTGATCTCTCTAGAAAGGTTCGTTATTGACAGGTTCCGACGCCCGGCTTGAAAAGCTAGAAATCGAATTGGTTCATCAACAGCGAGTGACCGAACAACTCAATGAAGTGGTCACCGAACAAACCAAAGAGCTGATGAAGTTAAGGCGGGCCTTGGAGCTACTCACCAAGCAGTTCGTCGAATTGCGGAAGCGTCCGCAAGGTAACGAAACGCCCCCCACCCTCGAAGAAGAGAAGCCGCCGCATTACTGATCTTTCTTTGCTTGTGCCGAGCTGGCGTTCTGGCGAAGTGCAAGCCACGGACGTACTATCGCAGGCTCTGGAAGATCACAAACTCGAAACTTTCTGGTGGTCCCATCGGCGTCGTCATAGATCAACATGGTTGCCGCCGACAGGCTCGCGGCATCAGGGCTATCAATCAATGCGGATGAATCCGACGGATTGATTCGTCCAAGAATGCGTTGCTGTAAATCATGACGTGATGCTCGCGGCAACCACCGGGTCACTGTTTCCGCCGAACTACAAACGAGTATTGTAAACACGCCGACCGCAGGACCGTCGCGAAGGATTTTCTGAAGTGCTTCGGCGCCGCTGGTGCCGCCTGTGGCTCCATCGAGCGAAAAACTAAACGATTCGTCTTGTCGCAAATCACGGAATCTTTCCAGCGGATCGATGATTAGAAGTGTCGGCGGTTGTTCGCGGTCATCAGCCTCGGTTCGCTCTTGAACTAGCTTGGAGACCTGGACGATGCGATCTTCGCATTCACGTGGCTTGATCACTTCTGAAGCGATTGCGCACTCATTCAACCAAGCACCCAGCAAAAGTTCGTCGCTACGTCCACCATCAAAATACAAGATGGACGCGGATTTACCTTGCGAGATGCTTGCCGCGACGCTGCTTGCGCATCCGGCAAGTAATCCGCCGGTCATATCGTTGGGAGCAACGACCAGTACATTTCTACCTGGTTCACGGGGCAGGACTAGCGTTGCCGGGGGGCCGATTTCAACCGCTTCGCCAAGCAGCGCCGTCAGCACTCCTGGCTTGCTTGATGCGATACTGGAGTTCGCCAATGCGGCGTTCCACTTCGACGGTCGATTGCCTTCGAAGACGACGCGGTTGGGTAGAGAATGCACTGCGTCCGCGTCTCTTAAGGCAATCGCTTCAAGCCAAAGTCGATGCCTTTCATTGGTTAAGTAAGCGACTTGAAATGGTTGGTTGCCTTCCAGCAGCCCGCCTGCATCGTTATAAATCGCTTCACCTGGTCGATTGATCAATCGTGCGGCGGTATTATCATCCGAAAGAATCAAAACGGCATCCGATTCACTGCACTGAAGCGCGATTCGCACGGCCATCTGCCCAAGTGTTGCCCGTGGTAACGACTGAGCACCGGCGAGCGACTGGCTGCTGAGGATGACGTGCATACCGAATGATCGTCCTTGTCGAACTAGGCGGTCAAGCAGGACGGTACAGTCCGCCGCCAAACGGTCATCGCGAGAAAACAGTTCTTGAAACTCATCGACAACTAAAATCACTCGCGGCATATCGAGTCCACCGCGCTCCCGATAGTCGGACAGCTCTTGCACCCCAGCCTCGCGGAATTTTTCGCCGCGCGATTGAAGGTCTGCATCAAGACGTTGCAAAACGCTCCGGCCAAACTCACGCTCGCTTTCGATCCCAATGACTCGCGCGTGCGGTAGCCCCGAGTCGGCATAGACCTTGAATTCAACCCCCTTCTTAAAGTCGAGGAGATAGTAGTGAAGCTGATCGGGGCGATAGCGTGCGGCTCCGGCGGTGATGATCGTGTGTAACAGCGAACTCTTACCGCTGCCCGTTTTACCGGCAATAAGAACATGTTGTTTGACTCCTTCACCCAGGCGAAGCGACTGCAGCCGACGTGCTCCTTGGACACCGATCGGAATCGTTACGCGGTCGGCAGTTGTATCGTCCGGCGGCAGGAAGGGTGGCGTTGCAAGTGGGCCGCTGCTTACATCTAGATTGGAAGACGCAATCGAGTCAAACGGGATCTCAACCTTCGATGCAGCCACGGCCGCAAGTCCGATACGTTGAATTAAGGTCGGTCGCATCGACGCTGGCGGCGACGCAATGGGTTGGAACGGGATATCACCAAGCTCCGGATCATTGGTTTGCCAGCAGCCAGATTCATCAATACCGAGACGCAACAATCGCCGATCTGATGGCAGCGGCATGTCCTGCGGCCAAGGCATTGCCTGGTCACAAACAATAATGGTGAACATGCCACACCGAATCGAGCTGTCGATGATTGCACGAAGATGTTTATACGCATCTCGAGTCAGCCCCTCCGGGAATCCTATCGCAGCGAACGCGCGATAGGGTTCAAACATCGTGCCCGCAATTTCATTGTACGATTCGATCCGGTAGAAGCGATCTCGTAAGTTAACTTGGAGAATGTCTTCGGCATGATGTGCCAGCTCCGCCAACCGATCTTCGATTTGGCGTTCACCGGACCATACGCGATGTCCGACGATCTCAGCCTGATGATCGGTCATCGACATAAAACTGGAAAAGTTTTGGCCTCGTCCGATAGGGTCGATAAGCGTCATTTTTACTCTGCCGGGCGCGACCCCGCAAAGCAGCCGCCACAGCACGGCTTGAGCGAGATCGATCGCCTGCTCCATCTGATTTGAAGCAGCGTTAATCACGAGACCTGTCTGCAAGCTTCGATGGAGAACGACCGGTAAAGCTTCTGGAATTGACGCGTTCAGTTGGGTTCCAACGCTGAAGCCATTTGAAGAAGGCAAGTCAGTCGCGTTTCCAATGGATCGTCGCAAACGATCACTTACCAGCAGCCGGCCTACCGGCAAGCATGGCAATCGAGTTGCACCGGACGGCGGTTCACTAATGATTTTTTGCCAGTCAGGAAATCGAGACTCCACACGTTCACAAGCCAAATCCATCCGCTGCAGGCCACGCTCGATTCCAACGTGAAGTCGATGCTCGACTCGGCGAAGCTCAGCGGTTTTTCGAGCTGTAAGTTCTTTTCGCGTGTTCTCGTTACTAGATTCTGTTTGTGAGATCGTCTGAGTAATGGTTTGCGCAAGCGAGTCGGCGTCGCCACGCATCTTAGCGCCAACTCGATTGAACTCTCGCGTAAAGTCTGAAGCGACCTGTTGAAGGCTCTTCTGGATTTCCAATTTTTCCGCGGCCTGCTCAATGGCAATTCTTTTGTCTGCTTCTGCGTTCTGTTCCGCTTCCCAGCGTTCTGCGGCCGCTAAATGAGTGTCGCGCCGTTCGACCAACTCGGTGCTTGTTTCATGAGCCGTCTTGGTTGCGATGCTACGTCCGCTGTTCGCGCACTTTTCTGCTTCCGTGAACAAACGTTCGCCGCGGGGGTACAGTCGGCGAGTCATCGCTCGAAGTGGAAGCAACAGGATTCCATAAATGGTGAATCCGATACACCCGGCGACAGGAACGCTTGCACCCATCCAAAGGAGCATATTTTCGGGTTGGATTGCAAAGACAATACCGACCCAAATCATGATGAAGGCTGCCACACCCGCTGGAAGGTAAAACGAGTCAACCGTCTTAGATGCTGCTCCGCTGTGCATCTCCGCAACCATCCCGCGGACCTGACGTTCGAGACCTCCGATCTCCGAAATCGCGTCTTTAACCGAGCCGGGGGGCGGTACCGAAACCATGTCAGCATCCGTTTCCGGAGGCGTTACTTCTGGCAGACGATCCAAGCGACGAAGCGTCAAAGCTCGAGCAGCCTCGATGTCCTCTTGGATGCCAGCCATCGCTTGATCAATCAATGCAATCTCCTTTCGCATCTGTTGACCTGGAAGATTACGCCGATTTTCGTATTGCTGCGTAACTGCCCCGCGTCGCGCGTTTACCTTGCGCTCGATCGTCTTTTTCTCTTCCAGAAGCTTGCGGCGATAAAGAGCCGAAAGTCTGCTAAGTTCTTGATGCAACTTGATCGTTAAAGATTCATACTCGACGGTTAACTCTTCTTCGGCCTCGTCCCAACGCTGCAGCATCTCACGTCGCTGCTCACGACAATAGTCCATGGTCTCGTGTCGACGCAGGTCAAGTCGCTCGACTTCAGATACTTCTTCATTGGCAAGTCGAGATTGCAGTTCCTCAAGTTCTACTTTAGTGCGCTGGATACGTTTCGAGACCCCAGAAAGAAGGCGGCCTTGTCGTCTTGGGTCGAAGATACCGACCACGTCGAGGGCAGAATCACTCATGGCGGCGGAGTAGTCGAAGCGAGGAACATGATGTTTACCCACAGCATTGTACATCAATAAGCAATTACTCTGTTGTCGATTCGGCGAGTTCGCGATCGGCCCTCACGACTAAATCTCGCCATTGGTCCAGTGCCGCTGACAGTCTCGCCAACGAGGGTCCGAGTTGCTGGAGATGGTCCCTTTCGAATTGTTCGCGTTTCGCGTCGCGCCAATCTTCCTTCGTCGCTGCCCAACACTCGGTAAACGCCTTGAACTGCTGGCACAATTGATTTTGCGCATCGATGATGGGACTTAAATTAGCTTTTGGCGACTGCATGATCGGACCCCTTATCAAACAAGGCCTAGGACTCCGTTGGTTGAATGCTTCCTGGCTGCTCAGTGTAGCGTTCCAAGTGCCCGATCATCACCGCCAAATGGCTCGCTGCGTTCGGCAAGCGGACGCTGGAATGTCCCGTTGCTTCCGCAATGGGGCCCGCGAGTTCGTGGCACGCATGTTCAAATGCGACCGCGATCTTCGAAGAAAGACGATACTTTTCCTCACACAGGTCCAATCGCCTTTTCGCCAACTGGACTCGCTGTTTTGCTTCGGTAACTGCAGACGCTTGGCCGGACGATTGATTGCCCTGTTGTCGCGATACATTGTCTCGCGCCTCGGAGAGCTTCTGCTCCGCGAGCCGAGTTTGATGCTTCCAGTAAGCTGGCATCGTCGTGGAAAAATGTTCTTCGGTTCGGTACATGGATGATCGAATCTGTTGCAACGCGACATCCCAGTCGCCGGCAAGCTTTTGAAGCGAAATACGCAACTCTCTCAGCGAGTCGATCGAACGAACGTTACTTGTCTCCATTGATCATCGATCCTTAACGACCCAAGTAAGCATCGATTTGTTCCGCTTTGCGAAGCAGATAGGGGATGTGTAGTTCAGTCGATTGAATGATTCGAGACAATCCTCGGAGTTGAACAACAAAGTCTTCACTAAACTTTCGTTGTTGCTCATCTCGCCACGTTTGCTCGAGTCGATTCATTTGCGCTGCAAGCGTTGTGCTTCGAGAGCGAAGTTCTTCAGCAAACAATTTTAAATGGGTAGCAAACTGGCGAAGCTGTTCGGGATCGACGACGGCTTGGTTCATGAGACGTTATTTCTTAAAGAATACAGATTCAATGGGAAGGTGGACAAAGCGTCTCGCTTCATCTTCCCGCTTGAATCGCTACTTCGCAAGTTCAGCTTCGGTCTGTTCGATCGCGTGCCGGTATCGCTCCATCGACAAGGAAAGCTGATGTCGCTCTGCAATCTCAAGGGCAAGCCGCATTGCACTAGCGCGAACTCGAGCGGGCGCTGCGACCGTGCGACGCAATCCGACTGCTCGAAACGCCGACAACGCTTTGAGATCTTTCCCAAGTGCTGAGAAACATTTCCCAAGCAACAGATAGGCCGATGGCGACAGCGAATCGATCGATAGACAAAGTGGGAGTTCTTCACACGCTTCGTTATACATCTCCAAGTCAAACAACGCTTCCGCAATCACCAATCGCAAATGATGTTTTGAAGCGTCCCGGTTCAACCGAGCCCGGCAGACCTCAAGACGCCGATTGGCCCAGTCGGTCTGCGAACGCTTTAGCTCGCGATCCACTTCAGGGGTCTTCAGACGCTCTGCCAAGTCCGAGACTTCTCGATACTGTTGAAGAGATCGAGCGAGCGTTGCTTCTTCAAACTCCCATAAAACTCGCGGGTCGTCTTTGTTTAGCTGAAGTGCCTGCTGAAGCAAGCGACGTGCCTCCAGTGGCCGGTCTTCGGAACGGTGAAGCGCAGCTAACTCAAGATACAACTCGATGTCTAACGCATGTTCGCGAAGCATCTGTTCGAGTTGTTGGCGCCGCTGTAGTGGAACTTTATGGGTATCGCCGGTCATTGGATTGTCGTTTGCCTAGCGGGTTCTCAGTGGCTTCGAAAAGCGAATGTTGGCGAAGTACCAGTAGATATGTTCGAGCAGCACGACCACATTCTAACTGGAAACAAACCGGCCTACGAACCTACGGTCGTTTGGCTAGGTAAATCGCATTCCCGAAAAAACGTCGCTCAAACGCTTCTCGTTCCCAAACGGTTCGACCGACTGCCGGGTCACCGATAACGTAGTCGCCATTGGGTCGTTGCCCAAAAACAACGATTGCGTGTCCATCAGCATCTCGACCCAGAATGCGTCTTTTCGACGCTGTGTCTGCTCGGAAGTCGTCGCTAAACGACACCAGGGCGATCAGCGGAAACTGCTCAAGCGATGACCATCTTGTCGGGTGCTTCGAGGCGATTTTGGGAGCAAAACGCCCTAGTTGGCTGCTGATTGCTAAGCCACGGTAAAGCCCCAGTGGTTCGGTGCCATCGGAGCTAGTCAAGCAGCGTTGAATGAGATCGTGCTCCGAGGCCGGTATCCCGTGATAGGTTAACAAGGTCGCCGCCGCCGCTGGGGCGCACGTCGCTTCGTGACTTTGAAGGCAGATGCCGTCAATAAACCTTGCTTGCTCATCGCTAACAACAGGCCGTATCTGCGGTCGAAGCCAGGGAGAGAGAAAGAATAGAACGGAAAGCCCAGCCATCGAAACAAAACGAAGCTGACGGTTAGCCTGATGAAGACTCGGGAGCGTCCAAGCTAGCCCAGTGGCGAAGAATATTAAAATAGGAGTCGCATTGCTTTGGAAAACAGCATTGCCCCCGGGGAAATACCCGATTAACTCAAGCCTGCCAACCAAGATCGCCGCATAGAGACTTGCTAGAAGGAGCGTAATGCCGAGAACAAGAAGGCGGAGTGCTGGCCTAATCATCGAGCCGAGAAGGTGACCGAAGACGCTGGCAAGCATTGCCAGGCCCATAATGCCAAGAGTCGCTGCGACGAGATCATGCTCCATCGTCTCACTTCCTCGAACTGTTTCAACCCGCGCTGGTCAATCGCAGGAGAACCACTTGTTGGTGTTTTCTTATTTCTTCGGTGAAGAAATGGTTAAGATTCAACAATTGTTGGCAGAACAGATCTTTTTTGCAACATCGATAGCAGCGTTAACATTCAGATTGCCCGGAATTTAACAATTCAGCAGCTGTGCGAGCATTGAGGAATTCACCTGCTAAACATCGCAAGTCTGCCTTAAAGCATGTCCATCGGGTCAATGTCGACGACAAACTGAATGTCGTCTTTCGCGGGATTGGCGATGGCCATTGTGGCTCGACGAATCGTCTCTCCCAGCTCGCCGCTATGCTTCGCTTGGAGCAAGATATGAAATCGGAATTTGCCTCGCAGCTTCGCAATCGGTGGCGGGGCGGGGCCTAGTAATCGAACTTCGACACCTAGTTTCTGGCGGGATTGTTCCAGGTTATCCATCATTTTTTGAGCGAATGCCTCGGTCGCTTCTTCCACCGGCCCGCGGATGATGATCCGCGCAACGCTGCCCAGCGGTGGGTAGTCAAACTTTCGTCTCTGGATCATTTCTCCATTGGCGAAGCCGACGAAGTCGTGAGTCGAAGCCGCGATGATTGCCGGGTGATCCGGAGAGAAAGTTTGCACAATCACCTGCCCGCCGCGGTCTCCGCGTCCTGTTCGCCCTGCCACTTGAGTTACCAGTTGAAAGGTGCGTTCGGCGGCGCGAAAGTCAGGGAAGTGCAAGGCGCTGTCGGCGTTGATAACTCCCACAAGTAGCACGTTTGGAAAATCAAGCCCTTTGGCAATCATTTGAGTTCCGAGCAAGATTCGGATCTCACCGCTACGAAATGCCGACAACACTTTTTGATGACTGCCTGGTCGTCGCATTGTGTCGCTATCCATTCGTGCAACGACAGTGTCGGGAAACCTTGCTTTGACTTCGACTTCGAGTCGCTGCGTCCCAAGTCCGCCATATCGGATCCCGTCGAATCGGCACGCAGGGCACCAAGGCGGAGTTGCGATCGTAAAGTCGCAGTAATGACAAAGTGCCTTGCTCCCATCTCGATGATGCGTTAGCGGTAAGTCGCAATCGGGGCATGCAACAACATGTCCACAGGCCGGGCACTGAATCGTGGTCGCGAACCCTCGACGATTAAGCAGCAAGATGACTTGCCCGTCCTCACCAAGTGTTTGTTTAATGGCGGTCGCAAGTGGGCGGCTGATCGCACCACCTCCTCGTTCCTCACGCTGTCGAAGGTCGACGAGCTGCACAGCGGGCATCGGGCGATTTGCAATCCGGTGATCCATACGGATCAATTCAGCGTGCCCGGTTTTGGTCGCATGCCAAGATTCGAGACTGGGTGTCGCGGAACCGAGCAGCAATGGAATATTTGCTAAGTGCGCGCGTCGATGAGCGACTCGCCTTGCGTGGTAGCGAGGCTGAGTATCTTGCTTGAAAGACGCATCGTGTTCTTCGTCAATTACGATCAATCCCAACCGTGGTAGCGGGGCGAATACAGCACTTCGCGGACCAACAACCACTTGCACTTCGCCGTTTCGAATTCGCTGCCACTGATAATGTCGCTCCGATGGTGACATTTGGCTGTGCAAAACCGCTACGGACTCAAACCGGCTTTCGAATCTTGCTCGCGTTTGTGGCGTCAGGCTGATTTCGGGAACCAGCACGATTGCACCTCGGCCAAATCGAACGACATGTTGGATCGCGCGAATGTAAACCTCGGTCTTGCCGCTGCCAGTAACACCATGCAATAGCAGCGTTTTCGCTGCGCCTGAATCGATCGCGCTGTGAATCGCTTTCAATGCGATGGTCTGTTCATCGGTAAGCGATTCGATCGTCCCCGAATCTTCGCCACTTAGTTTTCTTGCAACATGCGTTTCATGCGACATCACGCGACGAGATTGGACGCTGACAAGTCCTTTGCGAAGGAGTTGCCGAATCGGACCCTCCGTACACTCGGCTTCGACCGTCCACTGTGCAAGCGTCATCGGCCTCGAAGCCGCAATCAAGTATCGCAATGCGCTGCGCTGTTTGACTGGCAACGCATCGACGAGCCGATCGTCGAGCGACTGCGGAGCAGGCGAAAAGAATTTTTGCTCGCGAGTTCCTGCAGCGCCACGAACTCCGGCAGGGACAAGGGTATCAAAAACCACGCCTGCTGGCGTTTGGTAATAGTGACTGATCCAAAGCACAAGCTTGACCAGGGAGTCATCGCAAAGCGGGGCCGCGTCAAGGACATCGATCACATCGCGGTAGACTTCACCACGAGCGGTCTTTTGTTTTGTTTCGATACACCAACCCGTCAGTGGTTGCTTTCTCTTGCCAAGCGGAACTCGTACCCGCTTCCCTGCCTGCACTTGATCTCGAAGCAATGTCGGGATCTTGTAGTCATACGGTCCGTGAGGGGCATCGGCAAAGACAATCGAGGCGGTCATGATTTCCTCGGCGTCGACCAACTCCCAAGGCGGCGGTTGCGTTTCAAACAACTCGGGTTGTTCATTCTCCGGCTTTCCAACCATGTTGGACTGAAAATCTCGGTGATGCGATGGGTCGGCAGGCATAATCGCAGCAGTGGTCGGAACGGAGTGTGAAAACGGAGCAACGCCAAGCGACTGTGGTTCGGAGCCAATGAGCATAATGGAAATTTCCCTTCAGACGGAACGATTGCGATTTATAAATCATCGCTAACGTCGCGGACACGTCTGGTCAATTCGCAACAGAATGTGTCGATTGGGGATCGCAAAACTCAAATTCGTTTCAATCGACTGGTAAATCCATGCGTGTGGCAATTTTCGGTGGGTCTTTTGATCCGGTTCATTTCGGACATCTTTGGATGGCAGAGCTGAGCCGCGAAGCGATGAATCTCGATGAGGTGCTGTTCATTCCCACCGCGACTTCGCCCTTAAAACCAAATGGCCCTGTTGCCAGCAATGACCAGCGAATCGCGATGTTGTCTTTGGCATTGAGTGGTCATCCGCAAATGCGAATCGACACCCGAGAAATCGATCGCGGTGGGGTCAGCTTCACGGTCGACACGGTTCGCAGTCTTCGGTCGGAGCGTCCCGACGATGAGTGGTTCTTGCTAGTCGGTACCGATGCGTTTAACTCGCTCGACCGGTGGAAGGAACCCAAAGCGTTGTTATCGATGATCACGCCAATTGTCCTGCGGCGTGGTGGCGACGAGGCCCCGAATTGGCCCCTCATCGAGCAGCTTGTCGGAGTAGATCGAATGCAGGAGATCAAGGCCGCGGCGATCAACATCCCGATGATCGAGCTATCCAGCGGAGAGCTTCGCGCTCGTGCTCAATCGCAACGCAGTATTCGCTTTCGATTGCCGCGTCCTGTCGAAGCGTTCATCGAGTCAGAAAAACTTTATCGATAGTCCGATTGAAGTTTGAGGACAAACAAACCACTACCAAGCCATGCCGTCTTCTTCGTCGTGCCGCCCGTCCATACCCAGACGTGTCTTCAGTATCGCAAACTGGCGATAATGTTTCACGCTGCTGCTATGGACATGTTCTGCTTCGGTAACAAACCGAATCGACGGATCGGGATAGACGTCCCCGGCAATCAGGAGTTTTTCGAATGGCTCTAGTGGCGTTCCGTACGCGATTAACATTTTGTGTTCGTCAAGTTGAACCTCTTGGCCTCGCGTCGGATTGACGACGGCAATACCCGTGCATCCATCATTGAGCAACAGGTCTTCAAAATCATATAAAATGCTCTTCAAGACCGGCATGTCGATATGCTCGCGATAAAGGTCCTGATGACCGCTGGTGGTTTGATGGCTTGATTCCAACACCACGTCGACCACCGAGCCTAGTGGCTCCAACAAATCCATGAACTGGTCCATCAATCGCCACCGCGTTGTGGCAGCCATGACGACTGGAATGGACTTTCCACTTGCATCATCGCGATATTCATCGCGTCGAAATCCCTGCTTTGGAATGACTTGCAAGTCGTAAGACGGTCGAACGGCATCGGTTAACTCGAACATTCCGTATTGCCGGATGCCCATATGAGTTTGAAGTTCTTCGTCGGTCAACGACTCAAAACTGCCTGCCGGCTTCGAATCGCTGGAAGTCTCGAGAGCGGGATTGCGAAGAATACGTTTTAGGAAGCCCATCGAATGGTCCGGTGTGCTGACAACGGGTTGGGTAAACACGAGCAAGAATGGCAGCGAACAAACGCTCGTTGCGATCTCAATCTCGTTACCCAAAACGCTAGGTCATGGATCGCCGCCGCGCTAGGTTCCTGTGATGGTGTTGGAAACGTCTGCAAAATGAACGGCTCAAATCCAGCACAACCCGCAAAATCGGTCGACTGAGCGACCGGCGGTCAGCTCGCGTTTGAAGTAAGATGGGTGTACCAGCGTTGCTTCACTGGATCGGTCAATGATTTCTCCAATAGCGTCTTTCATGCGATTTTCATTCTTCTCCTCAGCGTGTTGCCTCGGTTTTTTGATTGCGGTCTGCGGACTTCTTGTCGCAGGTTGCAATCCGCCTCCCCGACCAAGCTTCAAGGAGATATCGATCGAAGATGAAGCTGCGAAAGCTTTGGCGTCGGAGCCCAAGGCACTCCCAGAAGAGCCTTTCGATCCGATTGATTTAAATGCTGTTGTGTTGCCTTGGGAAACTTGGCACAGCTACTTCATGGGAAACAAGCCGGTCGGGTTTATCCACGTCCAGTCGAACGTTGATGAAGAAGGTGGAACCGGCAATGTTCGGACAACCATCGTCGATCAGTTAACGTTGCGACGTGGCACAACGACCCTGGTTCAATCGCTTCGTCAATCAAGCCTTGAAGCTCCTCAAGCAGGCCTGGTTTCCTTCACCGCCGATTTGCGAATTGGGACCGCACGTACTGTTTTCGATGGTCAGGTCGCGGCCGAATCGTTGTCGATTTCAATGACTCGAGGCAGCGAGAAAGTGAATGGTTCGGTTCCTTGGTCCAACTTGTTCGGCGGTCTTGCGGCGGTTCAGCAGTCGTTGCTCGCCAAGCCGATGAAGCAAAATGAAAAGCGACGATTGAAGCTTCTCATTCCCGTTCAGTATCAACTAGGAACAGTCGAATTGGATTGTAGCAATCGAGCCTCGATTTCGACGATGGAAGGAAAAGTATTTAACGCGTTAGAAATCAGTGTGAAGACACTGGCGGGCAGTAACGAGCCGTTGGAATCAATGATCTGGACGGACGACAATGGCAATGTTCTAAAGACCTATACGCCAGCGGTCGACCTTTCGGCGATTCGATCGACAAGAGAAGCGGCAGAAGCCGCCGTCAGAATGCCCCCTGACTTGTTCTCAGTGGTTTCCGTTGAGGTCAAGGGAAACATTACCACACCGAACGAAACCTATCGAGCTGGGTTTGTCCTAAAGCCAAGGTACAAAGCTGAAGAATTGGCATCCGATCCATCAAAAAAGCTTTCGTTAGAGCCGCAAAGCGGCCAGTGGTTTCGCGATCAGGGCGATGGAACCATTCAGCTGCTCGTTTCGCGTGATCCGCTGGAGCCCACCCGGAGTGAATTCAAAACGTTGATGGTTGAGCCTGAAGATGGTGATCGTAGGAACGGTCCTATCATCGATAGCGATGCGGCGAGCGTTAGAAAGCTCGCCAGTCTTTCGCAAGCGACGGATCAGAAAATCGTTGCACTCGATCTGGCTCGAACCGTAAAACAACTCGTTGGACCTGGTGACTTTAGCCGAGGCTTTGGGTCCGCCTCTCAAACCGCGCAAGACGGTGTTGGTGATTGCACCGAGCGAGCGGTATTGCTTGCCGCAATGCTGCGAGCCCGCGAGATCCCTTCCAAAGTAGTCGCGGGTCTTGTCTATCAGGAAGTCGATGAAAAGCCTCGGATGGCCTACCATATGTGGACGCTCGCATGGGTGAACGAAAGTTGGATTTCACTCGATGCGACCATTGGCGGGCTGGCTCCCGCAGATCGAATTGCGATCGCTTCCAGTAATCTCGCTGATGGCAACGAGTACAAATGCCTTGCACCGGTGCTGGCCGCGATCGGCAAAATCGATGTTGAGATCGTTAACGCCAAATATCAGCCTCTGAAGTGACGAATCTTTATCAAGATAGTGATGTCGATTCTGCGATTGAGCTCGCGCGTCGTCTTTTGCTTCGTTCTCAAGAATTGCAAACCCCCGAAGAGAAACGACAGCAAGCTGAACTGGATCGGATGATCCAGCATCCCGACGACAAAGCAACGCTCGTTCAATGGACCGACCAGGCGTTTCGAACCCAAACGCCATCTCGGGTTGCAGACCAGCTGATGCATATTCTCGATGTCCAAGGGATCCCGAGATTCTTCAGCCCGCTTGATCAGACGCTACTGAGAGGTTTTCAATCATTCGGCGGTTATCTTCCCGGCGTTTCCGTGCCGATGGTGAAAAGCAAGATGCGGCGTGAGACTGCGAATGTGATTCTTCCCGCCGAAGACGACGTGTTGTCCGAGTATTTAGAGAAGCGGCAACGAGATGGGATTCGCATGAATGTCAACTTTTTAGGCGAATCATTGCTCGGTGAAACTGAAGCGAAACATCGACTTGAAAAATACATTCATGCACTTGCGAGTCCGCAAATCGAGTGTATCAGCGTCAAGATCTCGACACTGTATTCGCAAATCTCTTCGCTAGCACGCCGACACACTGTTGGCGTTCTTGCCGACCGTATGGAGCTGCTTTACCGAACGGCAGCACAGAATCAGTTTCGATACGCGAACGGTTCGAACAGCACCAAGTTCGTTTATTTGGACATGGAAGAGTACCGCGACATGCGGTTGACGGCGGATGTCCTAAAGCAATCGCTGGACCGCGACGGTTTGGGCAATGTTCGCGCGGGGATAGCACTTCAGGCCTACCTGCCTGACAGCTATGAAATCTTGGAAGAGCTTGCCGACTGGGCGAAACGCCGCACGGCAACGGGCGGTACTCCGCTTACGATTCGTGTCGTCAAGGGAGCAAACCTTGAAATGGAAAGAGTGGATGCTTCCATCAACGGATGGCCACAGGCTCCGTTCGATAAGAAGATCGATACCGATGCTAATTACAAGCGAATGTTGCATCGTTTGCTGCAGTTCGATCTCGCTGAGTCCATTTGCGTGGGAGTTGCATCGCACAATCTGTTCGATATCGCCCTTGCGATGCTGTGGACCCGCAAGGCCCAAGCGTTTGATCGTGTCCAGTTCGAGATGCTTGAAGGGATGGCGAATCATCAACGTCGAGCCGTCTTCGAAATGACGAAGTCGATGCTGCTCTATGCCCCGGCCTGCAAGCGAGAGGATTTCTTAAATGCGATCGGATACTTGATTCGCCGGTTGGATGAGAACACTGGGCCGTCGAACTTTTTGCGTCATACTTTCCAGCTTTCTCTTGAAAGTCCTGTATGGCACCACCTTGTCGCGGATTTTCGAGACGCATGTGAGCATCGGGAAATCATCTCCGCGAAACCCCGCCGTTTCCAGAATCGCATGTTGGCTTGCGAATCGCCGACCGAAGCGAGTCACTGGGAGCGTTATTGCAATGAGCCCGATACGGATTGGACGTTGCCCGTCAACGTCGAATGGATCGAAGGAAAAGTGAGCGGGTGGATTGATCGATGCGGTGAGAATGCTCCGGACATTCCGCTTGTTATTTCTGGTCGGGAGATAATCGCAGATCATCGTCATTGCGGAGTCTCTTTCGATCCGTCGCGTCCCGATATCGTTGCATGTCGTTTCGCGATGGCAGGTAAAGCAGAGGTCGATCTTGCCGTCCAATGTGGAAAACAGGATCCATCCTCTTGGCGAAGCACACCGTTCGCCGAACGGCATCGTTTGTTGCGTCAGGCAGGCAATCACATGCGAAACCGGCGAGGGGATTTGATTGCAGCGGCGATTGCTGATGGTGGAAAGACGGTCAAGGAAGCTGATCCCGAGGTCAGCGAAGCGATCGACTTCACGGAATTTTATCCATTGACCGTGAAGCGTTTTCTAGATTCCGGTTGCGAAGAATCGCAAGATGTCGAGATTGCCCCGCGAGGATTGGTGGTCGTCGTTAGTCCCTGGAATTTTCCGATCGCCATTCCCTGCGGTGGCGTCGCCGCAGCGCTCGCGGCTGGGAACACCGTTATTTTAAAACCGTCAAGCGATACAGTCTTGCCGGCTTATCTGATCTGCCAGTGTTTTTGGGATGCCGGCATTCCTCGTGAAGCTCTTCAGTTTGTTCCTTGTGAATCAACTGAGGTTGCCAGTCACCTTGTCAGTCACCACGATGTCGAGACAGTGATTCTTACCGGTGGAACCGCGACAGCGCGTTCGATCCTGCGAACGAAACCCGGTGTTGACTTGATTGCCGAAACCGGTGGTAAAAATGCAACCATCGTGACCGCGCTTTCGGATCGTGAACAGGCAATCAAGAATGTCGTCGCGTCTGCTTTCGGCCATGCCGGGCAAAAGTGTAGCGCAACTTCATTGCTGCTGCTGGAGCAAGAGGTGTTCGAGGACAAGAAGTTTCAAGACATGCTGGCCGATGCCGTCCGAAGCCTAAGTGTCGGTTCTGCCTGGGATCTATCGTCGCGAATCGGGCCCTTGATTCGACCGCCGCGTAATGATTTGGCTCGTGGAATCAACGAACTTGAAGGCGATGAGTTCTGGTTAGTGCGACCGCAACCGGTTGGCGATAATCCGCATCTCTATAGCCCAGGAGTAAAATGGAATGTGTTGCCGGGAAGCTTTTCACATCGAACGGAGCTGTTCGGCCCTGTGTTGTCCGTAATCTCGTTTCGTAAACTTGATGAAGCGATTGAGATCGTTAACTCCACGGGCTACGGGCTTACCAGTGGCCTTGAAAGCCTTGACGATCGCGAGCAGCTGCATTGGCGAGACTCCATCGCGGCAGGGAACTTATACATCAACCGCGGAACGACCGGAGCCGTTGTACTCCGGCAACCTTTTGGCGGTGTTGGTCAAAGTAGCTATGGTCCCGGTTTGAAGGCAGGCGGCCCCAATTATGTCGTACCACTGATGCGTTTCACAGAACGCAATAGGGACCTTTCAACAACCGTCTCCCGCAAATCCAAATCCAAGCCCGTCGATGAGTCGCTTGTTCGTATGTTGGACTAATGTGAGCTTGCCGTTGCCGATGGCGAGTTGACCGTAACAGCCTTCGAGCGGATTCGGGAAGTCACATGTAAGATAGAAACCATCGTCGCGAAGCATTACCGCGGCATGCACGATACCGTCCGATTGCTCGGACAAGATAACTGGAGAAGGTACCTGCCGGTTAGTCATCTTCGTGTGCGTTTGCTTTTCGATGACAAACCTGACGACGTGGTTATTGCCGCGGTCGCGTCGCTTATGACTCAATGTCGGACTGTGTTTTCTTACAACGATGAAACGAGCCTCGATGCAATTGATCTATTGCACCGAGTTACCGAGTCTTGGGCGGGGCGTATCGAAACCATCGACGAAAGCGATGAAGAGTTGATCGAGGTGATCGTTGGCGGAGGGGTCGATCGTTTGCGGCTGCTCCAAATCGGTCTCGATTTCAATGAAGCGATTCGTAACGCCTGTATCGAGCGATTCGTTCCGCTGCTTGCAAAGCCAGTGGTTGCAAGTGGCTTTATCGAGCTGCTTTGGTTTCTTCAGGAGCAAAGTATCTCGCACGACTATCATCGATACGGAAATCTAGGTCGAAGAGCAGCCGAGCAGCGACGCGAGTGATTGCCATCGGTTGCCAGCCTGTAGAAACAGGGTCACAGGCCGGAGCCTTATGCCGTATTTCTACGCCACGATTTGATCGACGACGTGAGGCGTTTCGACTCCGGTCAATCGGGCGTCAAGTCCTTGAAACTTAACGCTGAAGCGATTGAAGTCGATCCCACACAGGCGAAGGATCGTCGCGTGAAGGTCGTGCATCGTTACCACGTTTTCGATGGCGGAGTAAGCGAATTCATCCGTGCCTCCGAAGACGATACCTGGTTTGATTCCACCACCTGCTAGCCAGATCGAGAATGCATTGATGTGGTGGTCACGCCCAGAGCCTTGTCCCATCGGCGTTCGACCAAACTCGCCGCCCCAGATGATCAATGTGTCATCAAGCATCCCGCGTTGTTTCAGATCAGCTACGAGTGCAGCGCTAGCTCGATCGGTTTCCCCGGCGGCCAGCGGTAGGTTCTTTTCAATATCACTGTGATGATCCCACGCTCGATGATAAAGCTGGATGAAGCGGACGCCTCGCTCGGCCAGTCGACGGGCGAGCAAGCAATTCGATGCGAAGCTCCCATCGCCCGCTTCCTTAACACCGTAGAGTTCCAAGGTGTCGGTCGACTCCCGCGAAAAATCCGTTAACTCAGGGATCGATGTCTGCATTCGAAACGCGAGCTCGTACTGCGAAATCCGTGTCTGAATCTCAGGATCATATTGTCGTTCCGTAAGGAATCCGTTTTGACGTTGGATCTCTTCGACGACCAACCGCTGCGTACTTTGACAAACACCCTCGGGGCTGCCGATGAAGTGAACGGCATCGCCTTTAGATTGGAATTGAACGCCTTGATACTTGCCCGGTAGGAAACCACTGGACCACTGACGAGCCGAAATCGGTTGCGCTCCGCCACCTTTGCCTTGCGATACCAAAACGATGAACCCGGGTAGATTCTCTGTCTCTGCACCAAGTCCATACAGCAACCAGGAACCCATACTTGGCCGACCGTTAAGGATCGATCCCGAGTTCATAAACGCTTGTGCGGGATCGTGATTAATCTGCTCAGTTACCATCGACCGAATGACACAGATCTCGTCCGCAATGCCGCCGATATTTGGCAAAAGTTCGCTGATCTCGGTTCCACACTTTCCAAAACGTTTGAAATCAACGAACGGTCCACGAACTTTGAGAATCGTGTTTTGAAGCTGAGCAAGTTGTTGCCCCTTGGTGAGCGACTCGGGAAACGGCTCGCCATCGCGTTTTCGCATCTCCGGTTTCGGATCAAGCGTTTCGCACTGAGAAGGACCGCCAGCCATCGCTAGGTGAATAATTCGCTTTGCACGAATCGGATAGTGAGGCTCGCGAATGATTCCGCCACCGGTCTTTGACGACGAAGAAGCGGCCGCAAACTTTGTCGATTGATTTGCGGCTATCAACTGTGACAACGCGATGCCACCGACTCCGAAAGACGATCGCGTCAGAAAACTTCGTCGGTTGACATCAAATGCGTTGGGCTGAAAATTGGAATTAGGTTTTGATTTCATCGTCGATCAATCAATAGCGAGTGATAGTCTCGTGCAAATTCAAAATGACACGGCATACATTCGTCCAAACCGCCAGTTCGATCGCATCATGTTTGGGTGAGGGTCGAAAGAGTCCCACCAAGGAGATCCGTTTGGCATCTTCCGGAGCGGCCTTGTAGGCTTCCTGAAGCTTCGAAATCAATGTTCTCATCGATTCCAACTCATTCGCTTTGGGGTCTCGAGAAAGCGAGAGTTGATAAGCTAGACGCAGGCGTGCTTCATCCGTACTTTCGTTTTCGACTGCTTCGCTCCGAAGAAGACGATCCGCCATCGCAACGGATGCTTCGACCATCGACGGATCGTTGAGTAGGGTCAATGCCTGCTGTGGCGTATTTGCCTTCACGCGTGCTGCGATACAGTCTTCGCGAGTTGGCGCGCCAAAACTGATCAGCATCGGATGTAGGAAAGTTCGCTGCCAATGAACGTAAACGCCTCGACGGTACTGGTCGGCGTCGTCGTTCGCTGTGTAAGGTCGATCCGGAAACTGAAGATTGGCATACAAACCGTCCGGTTGGTAAGGCTTGATGGAAGGACCTCCCAATTCTGGGTTCAGCAAGCCTGCAACAGAAAGCACTTGATCGCGAACGATTTCCGCTTCGAGACGTCTCGGTGTCTGATGCGAAAGCAGGCGGTTGTCAGGGTCAGCGGCGATGGCTTCGGGTGATGCATGGGAGCTTTGCCGATAAGTCGATGTCATCACGATCGACTTGACCAACTTCTTGACGTTCCAACCGCTTTCTCGGAACTCAACCGCCAAGAAATCAAGCAGTTCGGGGTGCGAGGGGGCTTCGCCTTGCGCGCCAAAGTCGTCTGGCCTCGCACTCAATCCGGTGCCAAAAAATTGTTGCCAAACGCGGTTAACGAACACTCGCGCCGTCAGTGGATTCGCCGGCGACACGAGCCATTTCGCTAGATCAAGTCGATTGAGTTGATCGCGATCTGACTGAAGCGGCGGCAGGAAATGCGGCGTTGCCGGTTTTACAATCTCACCACTCTGATCTTGCCAATCTCCACGTTTGAGGACGCGAACCAGGGCAGGGGAGGTCGCTTCGATGACAAGCACAGGCGTTACGCCACGCAAACATCTCAGTAGCTGATCATCCAATTCATTTAGTTGTTGCCTAACGTCAAGCATCGCATCGGTCGAGCGAATGAAGGCCTCAGTCCAGGCGATGGAAGAACTGCTGTTCGACCCATCGAAGACGGCGGAGGGTTGTTCGATATCGAGCGGTGTCGTCGACGAGGTTGCGACGCGGATGCAACCCACTGGGTTCTGCTTGATCGAGACTAGTAATTCATCACCGGGTGAAATCGTGATCGGCGATTCTGGCAACCAATAACTTGTGACCGGTTCAGTGGCGAGCGACGGATTAAATTTCCAGCCGCGTTGGATCCCGATTATCTCGCTTCCGCTGCTGTACTTCGGAACATAAGCACTGGAAGTTGCGTAACGAAACCGAACCGGTTCGGTCTTCTTTGTTTTTGCGCGCTGGATAGAGAACGTAGGCAAGAACTCGACGGCATCCAATTTTTTGCTGCGAAGAAATTGGTTTTCGTGCGTTTCGGATTGTAGCAACTGAAGCCGAATGGCGGCAACCGATGGTCCGCGCAATGGAAACGACAGGCTGAAGTCGCGAGATTTATCGCCCAAGAATTCCACACTATTGTCTACCATCAATAGGAAAGTTGGTGCGGCAGCCCGGGGCTCGGCACCGTTAGGCGCGACAACTTCCCAATTGTCATCACCATCAATCGATTGGCTTTGTATCTGTTCTTTCCAAGCAATCAGTCGGTTTGATAGGGATTCATCCTTCTCGATTTGCTCGGCTGCTGTTTTGGCGACAGCGACAATCTGTTCGCGAAGGCGACTTCGTTTTCGATTCAGAAAATCGCTTTCAACGCGAATCTCCGGTGGAAATGGAAATTCATTGTTGTAGCCGCGCAGGTCGGGATTCGGTGTGTATCCATAATCGGCATAGACACCCCATTGCTTAACGTCAGCAAAAAATGCGGCTAGCGAATAAAAATCCTTCGTCGAGATCGGATCAAACTTGTGATCATGACATTCCGCACAGCCGAACGTCGATCCTAGCCAGGTCATACCGACCGTGCGCACACGGTCAGCCGCGTATTTTGCCAAATACTCGTTGGGTTGAGCACCGCCTTCACGAGTCATCATATTGAGTCGATTGAAACAAGTTGCGACTAACTGTTCAGGCGATGGGTTAGGAAGCAGGTCGCCTGCGAGTTGTTCGATGGTGAACTGGTCGAACGGTTTGTTCTTGTTGAACGAATCGATGACGTAATCGCGATAGGCCCAAACGTTCATGTTCTGGTCACCATGGAATCCAACGGTATCCGCGTAGCGAACGACGTCTAACCAAGGGATGGCCATGCGTTCGCCAAAGTGCTTCGATCGAAGCAGTTCATCGACTGCGCTCTCATAGGCATCTGCGTCGCGATTGGAAACGAAAGTCGCGACTACATTCGGCGTCGGTGGAATGCCAAGCAAGTCGAGATACAGACGGCGAAGCAGCGTCGCTTTGTCTGCTTCGTTTGACGATGATAGCCCATTTTCGTCAAGCTTGTTCTTGATCAACAAGTCAATCGCGGACGAGGCCGTTGACGCCTCATGGCCGGCGATCGCTAATGATTTATCGGGCGGCAAATACGCCCAATGCACGTCGTATTCGCCCCCTTCCTCGATCCATCGTTTCAGCAAGTCCTTTTGCTCGCGAGTCAATGTTTTGTGTGAGTCCGGCGGAGGCATGATGCTTTCAACATCATCGGTAAAAATTCGTTCAACAAGCGTCGATTCGCTCGCGTTACCGGGAACAATTGCGCCAAAATCGACGGCCGCGTCTCGGTCATCGAGACGCAAGTCCGCTTTGCGATGGCTTGCATCAGGACCATGGCAATGGAAGCAGTTGTCGGACAAAAGTGGACTAATGTCACGGTTAAAAGAAATCGCTTGAGTGAGCGATTGTTCACCAAACGCTGCCCCCATTAGCGTTGGCAACGCAAAGTAAACGAAAAGTAGGTAAATTCGCATCAAATTGGTTACAGAGTGCGGTGGTTAAGGCGAGAGCGATGTTTTGATTATCGCTGGTAGATCGGTAGGTAGCCACGATCGAGTTGAAGCATGATCAAGTTGCACGCAGTCACGTACACAGGGTGGATCTGACCTTCCCAGTAACCATCGCTTCGTTGATCTGCGACGATTCGTTCATAGAGCTTGTCGCGGAATGGGATCCACATCTCATTGCCTTGGCGATAAACTACTTGGGCATAGTAGAGATAGGTGTAATGCCAATGTCCGAATGCGCGAGTCGCATCACTGATGTCGTGAAGGTTATCTTTGGAGTACTTCAACATTTCTGGGATGTGTTCGCTTTCATAATCGCCAGCGTTATAGAGCGCGGCCAACGCGGCGGCCGTAATCGCGGGCCGACTGCTGCCGCGTTGTCGACTACTGTAGCTAATTCCCCCGTCCGGGTTCTTGCATTCGTAGATGTAATCCTTGGCCTTGTCGATCACTTCCGCGGGAACAGGAATTCCGGCGTTACGGCAGCCACGCAGTCCCTGAACTTGTGTGATCGTCGTCGATCCTTCGTCAAAGTCGTTGCCCTCGCGAGCGGATACGTAGCCCCAGCCGCCCGCTGCTGTCTGCGCATTGCCGCTGAACTCGACCGCTTTGGTCAACACATCAACCAACTCATGACGACGATCGATCAGTCCTTCTTCGCCTAGCACTTGTGACAAAAACAGCATCGAGAATCCGTGCCCGTATGTGTAACGCGAATCGGTCACTGGATCGCCAATCAATCCGTTCTCTCGACTCTTGCTGATGATAAAGTCCGCGGCTCGAGCAACCTGCCGAGCGTACGGGCCCTGAGTCGTCGTCGAACCACTGCCGACCAGTGCGGTTCCTGCAAGGGCTGCCATCGCGGTCGGATAGACCTGCGTGTTCCATTGGCCTCGCGAAGATTGATTGCGACGGAGCCACTCGAGTCCTTTCTCGATCGATTCGTCCCAGCGGCTATCGCGAGCCGCATGAGCCTGTTGACCTATGCCAAGGCTGGAAACCAAGCCTACTGTCGTTGCCAGCTTCAACCATTCGCGTCTTGTTCCAGAAGTCGTCATCTTTTGTCCTAAATGTCCGTGAACCGTAACCATCTATTGTAGCGTTGAAGTACGCAAAAGTCGTTTTTCAATGCTGATTTAAAACAATATCTCGTCAAGACAAGAGCGGGGGGGCCGCTGGACTGTAAGAAAGTAGATCATTTTCTCAGGTTATTGAAGTGGCTGCGAAATCACGCATCGGCCCCTTACTCGATCTGAAACAATCCCGATTTTCGCTGGCAAACGGGACAGAAAAAAGTGCTTCTTTGAGCTTGGACGATGCGTCGAATCGTGCCGACTTTGCATCGCTTGCAGGGTTGGCCTTCGCGGTCGTAAACGCGATGTTGATTTTGATAGCCACCGTCCAAGTTCAACGCATTGCGATACGTACCATCGGACAACGTCGAGCCCTCGTGGAGAATCGCATCACGAAGGATCGTTGAGATTGCCCCATGAATTCGCGACCATTGTGGCTTCGTCAGACGATCGCAGCGAGTGCGAGGGTCAACGCCAGCAAGATGCAAAATCTCCGCAGCATAGAGGTTACCGATTCCGGCGACATGTTTCTGGTCGAGCAATGCGACCTTGATCGCCCGGCGGCTGAAAGCAAGTTGTTCCCGCAGTTGGTGGTCCGAAATCTCCAGAGCGTCTCGTCCAATCCGTGCTTCCCCCAGCACCACCTTTGCTTCATCGGCGGAGAGTAAACGAACCGTTCCCAAGCCACGTCGGTCCCAAAACAAAACTTCGTTTTGTTCGCTGCCAGAAAGTCCGATTCTTAATCGAAGGTGTGTTTGGGTCGGGGGTTCGACAAGCAACATCAATCCCGTCATACGCGGTTCGATGACGATGATTTGGCTATCTTCGATTTCAATCAGGATACGTTTACCGCGCCGACCGATCTTTGAAATTCGCTT
>Ga0105046_10002501_pt1 | contig 28997 bp, 23 predicted proteins | sample MAT03_FD_78385 | JGI IMG/M metagenome (GOLD analysis project Ga0105046, IMG submission 78385) | Freshwater microbial communities from Lake Fryxell liftoff mats and glacier meltwater in Antarctica - MAT-03 (megahit assembly) | ecosystem: Environmental > Aquatic > Freshwater > Ice > Liftoff... | reverse complement strand
GGCGGCGCGGAGGGCGGCGCGGAGGGCGGCGCGGAGGGCGGCGCCGATGGAAATGGCGGCGCGGACCAGCGCGGCGCGAGCGACGATGCCGCGAGTGAGCGCGCGGGCACGCGGGACGCGAGCGACGATGGGGCCAGCGGCGGTGCGCGCGCCCCGTCGCGCGCGGCGCGGGCCGCGAGCGTGGCGTGGGAAGAGGCGCTGGCGATCGCGCCGCGCAGCACCGCGGTGCTGGCGCCGGCCGCCGCTGCCGCCGCGCGCGCCGGCGATCATCGCGCCGCGATCGCGCGGCTGGGCGTGCTGCTGGCCGCGCAGCCCGACGACGCCGCAGCCGCCTTGGCGCTCGGCGAGAGCCTGCTCGCCGTCGGCGATCGCGCCGACGGCGAGGCCGCGCTGGCGCGGGCCGCCAGCGGCCCGGCGGCGATCGCCGCCGAGGCGCTGGCGCGCCTCGCCGCGGTGCGCGGCGTCGACGCGCCCGAGACCGCCGCCAACCTGCTCGGCCGCGCGGTACAAGCCCTGGTCGACGCCGGCGGTGCGGGCGCCCGCGCCCGCGCCGCCGAGCTCACGCTCGATCGCGCCGAGCGAGTCCCGCCGACCGCGCGTCGAGCGGAGCTCGAGCGCGCGGTCGCGCTGGCCGACGGGGTCGCCCCAGCCGTGGTCCGGAGCGCAGCCCGCGCGCTGCTGTGGAGCAGCAGCACGCGGGCCGACGGTCGGCGCTGGATCGACGCGCTCCTGGCGGTCTCGCCGAGCCCGACCGAGCGGGCCGCCCTGCTCGGCGAGCGCGCGCGACGCGCGCTCGCCGAAGAGGGCGCCGACCTGGCGGCGGCCGCCGCCGATGCGGCGGCCGCCGCGGCCCTGGTCCCCGGCACGCCAGGCGCCCTCGACGCCCTGGCCATCGCGGTCGCGATCGAGCGCCAGCGCGGCGACGCGCGCTCGCTCGCGAGCGCGCTCGACGCGCTGACCGCGGCCCAGGGTGCGCACCTCGACCCCGAGACCGCCATCGACGCCGCCGAGGCCCAGCTCGCCGCCGACGGCCCCGCCCGCGCCCTCACGCTCGCCCTCGCCGCGGTCGCCCTCCTCGTCGACACCCCCGCGTCGGCCACGGCCACGGACACGGCCACCGTCACGGACACGGCCACCGTCACGGCCACGGACACGGCCACGGCCACGGCCACGGCCACCGACACGGACACGGCCACGGCCACGGCCACGGCCACGGCCACCGACACGGCCACGGACACGGACACGGCCACGGCCACGCCCCCCGCCTCCAGCACCGTCCTGCCTCCTACCGCCGCGCACCGCGATCTCGTCCTGCGCGCCCATCGCGCGCTCGGCGAAGCTGCCTGGCGCCAGCGCGCCTTCCCCGAGGTCATCCGCGCCTACCACGCCCTCCTCGCGCCCACCGATCCCGCCGCGCCCACCGATCCCGCCGCGCCCACCGATCCCGCCGCGCCTCCCTTCCCCGACGACGAGCGCGCCAGCTTCGAGCTCCGCCTCGCGCAGGCCCTCGAGCGGAGCGGCGACGCCACCAGCGCCATCGCGCTCCTGACCACCGCCGCACCGCGCCTCGCCGGCGACGCTGCCGGCCACGCCTTCCGCCTCCTCGCCGATCTGCACGAGCGCCGCGGCGCCATCACGCTCGCCGCCACCGCTCTCGAGTCCTACGCCGAAGCCGCCGATTCCACCGTCACCGCGACCGCCCGCGCCGACGCGCTCTACCGCGCCGGCGAGCTGTTCCGCCGCCGACCCGGCCACGCCGCCGACGCCGTGCGCTGCCTCGACGCCGCGCTCCGCCTCGTCGACGATCACCTCCCCGCCCTCGACGCGCTCGAGCTGCTCGAGCGCGATCTCGGCGATCTCGATCGCGTCGCCACGATCATCGGCCGCAAGATCGCTGCGTCAGCGCGCCAGCCGTCGCGCCAGAAGGCGCTGCTGTGCCGCCTGGCCGCGATCCACATCCAGCTCGACCGCGCCGAGGTCGCCCGCGTCACCCTGGGCCGCGCGCTCGAGATCGATCCCGGCTATCGCCCCGCGCTCCACGCCCTGGCCGAGGTCGCGCGCGCGCGCGGCCAGCGCGCCGAGCTGGCCGATGCCCTCGCCGCGGTCGCGACCTCGGGCGGCGACGACGGCGACAGCGCCCGCGATCGCGCCGCCGCCGCCCTCGAGCTGTCGGAGCTCATCTCCTCCGATGCCGACGGCGGCTTTGCCGCCACCTGGCGCGATCGCACGATCGCGATCCTCGAGTCGCTCGGCGTCTCGGTCGGCGGTCCCGCGCTGGTCGCCGCCGCCGAGCGGTTGCGCTCGCCACAAGCACCGCTGGCGCGGAGCGCGGCGCCCCGCCACGACGCCGCCGAGCGCGCCCGCGCCGCCGGGCACCTCGACGAGGCCCGCGAGCTCCTGCAAGCACCGGCGGCCACCGGCGATCCGCGCGCGCTCCGCGATCTCGCCGACGTCAACGCCGAGCTGGGCGCCTGGGACCAGTGCGCCGCCGCGCTCATCGCGCTGGCCAGCGCCCACGTCGATCCGCCGCTCCACGGGCACCGTCGCGCCGAGGTCCTCCTCGAGCTGGCCGACGTCTTTTACGATCGCATCGGCGATCTCGTGCGGGCCCGGGCCACCATGCGCGAGGCCGCCGAGGCCCACGGCCCGTCGGCGCGCCGCGACGCCACGCTGCGCCTGCTCGCCGCCGAGGCCTCGTCCGCCGACGATCACGGCGACGCCGCCGCCGCGCTCACCGCGATCGTGCCGGAGCGCCGCAGCGTCGCCGACGTCCTCGCCCTCGCCACCGCCTGGCAGCGCCGCGGCAACGAGGTTCGCGCCATCGCGACCCTCGAGGAGGTCGAGGCCGCGGGCCGGCTGTCCGACGAGGGCGCGATGCTGCTCTTCGCGCTCCACCAGGAGCGCCGCCGCAAGTCCGACCTGGCCGCCGCCCTCGAGCGCGGCGCCGGCTCGGTGCCGGCCCACGAGGCCCGGGCCCGGCTCACCGACGCGCTCGGGCTCTACCGCGATGCCCTCGGCGACGCCGCCGGCACCGCCCGCATGGAGGCCGCCCTCGCCGCGCTCCCGGCCGCGCCGGCGCGGTCGTCCGACCCGCCGACGCTCGGCGCACCGAGCCGACGCCGGACCGCGCGGCCCACCGAGATGGAGCGGCTCGCCGACGCCGCGGCGGCCGGCGGCGATCACAAGGCCGCGGCCGACCTCTACGCCGACGCCATCGCGGCCCGGGTCCGCGCCGGGACCGATCCCACCGCCGTGCCCGCCGCGATCGAGCGGCTCCGCACCGCCGCGCGGGCCGCCGGTCACGCCGACCCGCTGGTGCGCGCGCTGTTCGCGGTGGCCGCTCGCGTCCCCAAGCCCCTCGCCGTCGATCTGTATCGCGAGGCCGCGACCACCGCGCGGGTCGATCTCGGCGACGAGGCCATCGCGTGCGACGCGCTCATCCGCGCTCATCGGCTCGCGCCGAGCGACGGCGAGCTGGTCGCGGCCCTCGCCGACGCCCTCGAGTCCGAGGGCGATCTGACCCGCCTCGCCGACGTCTACGAGCGGGCCGCCGCCCACTCGACCGGCAGCGAGCGGGGCCGCTGGCTCCTCGCGCTGGCGCTGTTGGCCCGCGACAAGCTCGGCGATCCCCAGCGGGCGCGCGCGCATCTCGACAGCGCGTACGAGGTCGCCCCCGAGCTGCCGACCATCTGGATGCCGCTCGCCGACGCCCGCATCGCCGACGACGATGTCGCCGGGGCCCAGGAGCTGTACGAGCGGGTCGCCGCCTCGGTCGCCCTCGATCCCACGACCCGGGCCTGGGCCAGCGAGCGCCTGGCGGCCCTCGAGCGCGCCGAGGGCGTCACCGCCGGCGAGATCGCCCACGTCCACGCGCCGGCCGGCGAGGGTCCCACGCTGTCGAACCCGACTACGGCGCGAACCCGCACCGCACCGTTTGGCACGTTCCCGACGCCGACCGAGGCCGCCGCCCGCGCTGACGTGATCAGCGCCGAAATCAGCGGAGCGGCCGGCGGCCTGGTCAGCGAAATACCTGCCGAAATCAATTCGCTGGCGGAGACTCGCCGGATCACGCTGCGCGGCCTCACCGCGCTGCGCCAGCCCCGCGAGGACGTGCCCGAGCTCGAGCGCGAGCTGCGCCTGGGAGCCGAGCTCGCCGCCACCGGCCAACTCGACGCCGCGATCACCCGCTACGAGGCCGCCAGCGTCTTGGCCGGCCCCGGCGATCAGCGCGCGCTGGTCGCGCTCGAGGGCCTCCACGATCAGCGCGGCGATGGCGAAGCGGTGTCCGACGTCGTCGGCCGCCAGATCGTCGCCACCGCCGAGCCCCGGCCGCGGGCGCGCCTGTGGTGGCGGCGCGCCCAGCTCTATCGCGACGTGCTGCATCGCGAGGCCGACACCTACCGCTGCCTCAAGGAGGCCCACGCCTGCGACCCCGACGATCTCGACATCGCCTACGAGCTGCGCGCGGTCGCGATGGCGCGCGGCGAGTGGGCGCTGACCGCCGAGCTGCTCGGCCACGAGATCGCCAGCGCGCCGACCTCGCGCGATCGCGGCGCGCTGCACCTCGAGCTGGCCCTGGTCTTCGACGAGAAGCTCCTCGATCCCGACGCCGCGCGCCGCCACTACGAGGCCGCGCTCGCCGACGATCCCACGATCCCGGCGGTGCCACGCCCGCTGGCTCGCATCTACGAGCTGGCCGGGCGCTATCGCGACGCCGCGACCATGCTCGAGCAGGCCGCGCGCCTCGCGCCCACCACCGAGCGCGCCGCGCTGCTGTCGCGCGCCGCCGCCGACGCCGCGCGCTCCGGCGATCGCGCCCGCGCGGTCGGGCTGGCCCACGCCGCCGCCGACGCCGCGCTGGCCGCCGGCAACCACGAGGCCGCCGCGCGGGCCCGCGCCGAGGCGGCCCGGCTCGGCGCCGATCCGCCGCGCGACGAGGTCCACGCTCGTGACGCCGCCGCCCGCGAGGCCGATCTGGCCCGCGCCGTCGCCGAGCAGGACGGGGCCGCGATGGAGTCGGCGGCGCGCGGCGTGCTGGCGCTCTCGCCGGCCCACCCGCAAGCCTTCCGCATCCTGTACGAGCGCGCCGAGGCCCGCGCCGACTGGCCGTCCGCCGCCGAGCTGGTCGCCGCCCGCGCCGCCGCCGAGTCCGACCCCACCGATCGCGCGAGCCAGTGGTTCGAGCTGGGCCGGCTCCACGCCGACAAGCGCGGCGACCTGCGCGCCGCTCGCACCGCGTGGTCGCGGGCCCTCGACACCGACCCGGCCTTCGCGCCCGCGCTCGACGCGCTCGCCGATCTGGCCTACCGCGAGCGCGATCTTGCCGCCGCCGATGCGCTCTACGCCCGCTTGCCGGTCAACACCTCGCGCCTGCCCCCCGACGTCGTCATGCTGCGCCGCTCGGAGCTGGCCGAGGCCCTCGCCGACGACGTCCGCGCGCTCCAGCTCGCGCAGAGCGCCGCGCGCCTCAACCCGTCACGCCGCGACATCTACACCACCTGCGCGCGCCTGGCCGCCAAGGTCGGGGATCTCGAGGCCGCGATCCGCGCCTCGCGCAGCGCCCTCGAGCTGATCGTCGCCGATGACATCGCCGCGCTGGGCGCCGCTCGCTACGAGCTAGCCGAGCTGTGCAAGAAGGCCGGCGACACCATCGGCGCGGTCTACTACCACGAGCTGGTCGTCGCCGACGATCCGCAGCACCACCGCTCCCTCGAGGCGCTGGCCGAGCTGTACGTCGAGCGCGGCAACTGGACCGGCGCGGCGCGAGCGCTGCGCGGCCTCGGTGCCACCGCCAACGCGCCCGACAAGAAGGCCGCGCTGCTGTATCGCCTCGGCGAGCTGACGCTGTCGCGGCTCGGTGACGTCGCCGGCGCCGACGCCGCGTTCCTGCGCGCCGCCGATCTGGACCCCAACCACACGCCGACCTTGCGCCGGCTCATCGACGTGTACTGGCGAGCCGGCGACGCCCCCGCGCTCCTCGAGGTGGCCCAGGAGCTGGCCGCCAGCGGCACGCTCACCGACCGCGCGACCGGGCCCGCCACCCTGGCGCGGGTCGCGGTCGCCGCCGCCAGCGCCGGCGCCATGAACCTGGCCGGCGGGCTGGCCCGCGGCTTCGGCTCGGACGCCGCGATGCGCCTGGCCGCGGCGCTCGTCGAGCTGGTCGGGCGCACCGGCGAGCTCGCCCTCGAGCCCGCGGTCGCGGCGATCACCGAGCTGCATCGCCGCGGTCACGGTCCGGCCCCCACCGCGATCGCCGCCGCCGCCCAGCTCCTGGGGCCGCCCGGCGTGACTCTGGCTCGCGCCGTCGGGGTATAGTCGGCAGCTATGGTGCCTCGCGCTCGCACGTTCGCTCGCCTCGTCCTCGTCATCGCCGTCGCGCTCGCCGCCGGTTTCGGCTGCGGTCCCGGCGCCTCCAGCCTCGGTGGTGGTGTCCAGCGAGGTGGCGCCTCCGATGTCGGCGCGTACGCCGCCGCGGTCGCCGCCGGTGATGCCGCCTTCGCGCAGCGCGCCGACCGCGCCCAGCTCGAGCTCGCGATCGCGAAGTACACCGACGCAGTCAAGCTCAAGGACGACGACTACGAGACCTACGAGAAGCTGGCCCGCGCCCACTACCTCCTCGCCGATGGCTGGCTGTTCTTCGAGCAGACCGAGAAGCGAGACCTGTTCCTCGCCACCTACGAGAAGGGCTTCCAGTACGCCGAGCGCGGTATGAAGGCGCGCTATCCCGGCATCGAGCAGCGCCTCGACGCTGGCGTCGATCTCAAGGACGCCGCCCAGCTCGTCGACAAAGCCGGCATCGGCCTGCTGTACTGGTACTCCACCAACCTCGGCAAGTGGGGCAACGCCCAGGACATCACCGTGGTGCTGACCTACAAAGATCGCATCTACGCGATCATGGAGCAGGTCTACCGCCTCGACACCAACTACTTTTACGGCGCGGCCGACCGCTACTTCGGCGCGTACTATTCGATCGCGCCCAGCTTCGCCGGTGGCGACCTCGACCGCGCGCTGACCCACTTCGACGCCAGCCGCAAGATCGCGCCCAACTACGTCGCGACCTACAACCTCATCGCCGAGTTCTACGCGCCCAAGAAGCAGGACGCCGCGCTGTTTGACGAGATGACCCAGCGCGTCCTCGACGCGCCCGAGGACATCATCCCCGAGCTCACCGCCGAGACCCGCGTCGAGAAGCGCCGCGCCGAGGCCCTGCGCAAGCGCAAGGCCGACGGCGAGTTCCCGTTTTGAGTTCTGAGTTGATCTCTGCACCCGGTGCGTGGGGCGCGGGGATCGAGGTGGGATCGGGCGGGGGGCCGTAACGCGGGTGCTGAGGCGGCTTGCTCGAACGTGCGCGGGGGCGGAGGCGAGGCGGAGGCGGAGGCGGGGTCAGCTCTCCATGTCGATCGACGTGACGGCGCCGGACTCGTCGAGGGTGACGCTCAGAACGTAGGTGGTGGCGGCGGCGTCGATGGTGTAGTCGAAGTGGAAGCGCGGTCCGTCGGGGGTGACCCAGATGGTGGCCAGCGCGAGCAGCGCCAGGAAGCCGCGCTCGGGGTCGTCGCCACCGAGCTGCGCCGCGAGCTTGGGCAGCTCGTCCAGGTGGTGGCGGATGTAGAGCGCGACCGCCTCGTCGGTGAGCCCACGCTCGATCGCCGCGCGGCAGGTCGCGTCGTGGACAGCCGCCGCCGCGACCACCCGCTCGAGCGCCGCTGCCGCGACCAGATCCGGCTCATCGAGCACCAGCACATCGACCTCGCGGTCAGCCATCTTCAGTCGTCGCATCGCCATGTCCGCCCATCCTAGCGGTCCCTTCGCGCGCTGACGACAGCCTCGGGCTCTGCGTGGATCTCTAGGGTGGTGGCCACGACTTCAGGTCGCACCGTCCATGTGTGTACTCGTCGTGATCGAACGGGAAGCGGTGATTCGTCCTGAAGAAGTCGATACAGCGGCCGCCCCGAACGAAGTCGCCGGTAAAGTCGCCGTAGTGCGTCGCCCACGCCAGCGTCCGCGGCGTGGGCGGGACCAACTGGAAGCGGAGGATGTATGTCCGGCAGCCATACAGATCCATGTTGGAGTACAGGTCGCCGAACACCCGCTTGTCGCGAAACCGCACCGTAATGTCCGCGGTCCCGATCCAGCCGCCCCAGTCGTTGATCTGGACCTCGTAACCCGCTTCCGCCAGCGCCGCCGCCCAGTCCTCGCGCCTGACCGTCTGCCGATCGGCGGCACACAGCTCCCCTTGCCACCTCGGCTGCTCGCCTTGCTTCACTTCGATCGGCGGCAACGGCGGCAACGTGGGAGGCACCGGCAAACGCACCGTCACCGAGAACTGCAGCCGGTCCGGCTTGCCCTTCTCCATCCAGTTCAGCGACGGATCCGGCCCCCCCACGGCGCCGCCGCCGTGCCCACACGAGGCCAGCATTGCCATCAGCAACGCGGCAATGCCCCGGTCCACCCGCGTCAACACATCACTCCTCGGGCAGATCTCGCGCGCAACTCTGGGCCTCGCCCCCGTTCATACCGTGGCCGACGAGCGCGTGCACGATGATCGGCTGGGGTTCGCGGCGCGATAGGCTCGCGCCATGACCACCGGCACTGTCTCTCTCGAGCGTCGCGGCCACGTCTTGCTCATCGGCCTCGACCGCGCCGCCAAGCGCAACGCCTTCGATCTGCCGCTGTGGGATGCCCTGTGCCGAGCCTATGGCGAGCTGGATCGCGACGACGCGCTGCGGGTCGGCGTGCTCCACGCCCACGGCGATCACTTCACCGGCGGCCTCGACCTGCCGCAGTGGGCCCCGGTGTTCGCGTCGGGCCAGTGGCACATCCCCGACGGTGGCCTCGACCCACTCGGCCTGACCGGCCCGCGCCTGCGCAAGCCCATCGTCGCCGCGGTGCAGGGCATTTGCTTCACGATCGGCATCGAGCTCTTGCTCGCGACCGATCTGCGCGTCGCCGCCGCCACCACCCGCTTCGCGCAGATCGAGATCAAGCGCGGCATCTACCCGGTCGGCGGCGCGACCCTGCGCTTCCCGCGCGAGTGCGGCTGGGCCAACGCGATGCGCTGGCTGCTCACCGGCGACGAGTTCGACGGCGCCGAGGCGCTCCGCATCGGCCTGGTGCAGGAGGTCGCGCCCGCCGGCTCCCAGCTCGCGCGCGCGGTCGCCCTCGCCGAGGTCATCGCCGCTCAGGCGCCGCTCGGGGTCTACGCGACGCTCGCCTCGTCGCGCCACGCCCTGCCCGCCACCGAGGCTGGCGCCGCCGCCCGCCTCATGCCCGACCTGCAGCCGCTGCTGGCCAGCGACGACCTGCAAGAAGGCCTGCGCGCCTTCGTGCAGCGCCGCGACGGCAGCTTCACCGGCAAGTAACTCACCTCGGCGTGCGCGCCATGAACGTCAAGGTCGGCCCGCCCGGCCAGCTGGTCTGCGCCGCGTCGACGAACCCGAGCCGCCGGTAAAAGCCGTGGTTGGCGGGGTTCGAGGTCTCGAGCCAGGCCAGCGTGCGGGTCGCGTCGCAGACCTCGAGCACCGGCGTGAGCACGCGCTGGCCCAGGCCGCGGCCCTGCGCCTCGGGCGCGACGCCGAGCAACGTCAGGTAGTAGTGCGGCTCTCGGGGCGCCGCCTGGTCCATCGCGCGCATCAGCTTGAGGCCACGCAGCGTGCGGCGCTTGAGCAGCCAGGCCAACCCGGGCGCGGCTCCGAGCTGGGTCGACCACGGCACCTGGCGGCGGCCCGGCGGCATCCACACCGCGGCGGCCGCGACCGCGCGCTGGTCGCCCAGCATCCAGGTCGCGTCGAGATCGACGTAGGCCTTGCCCACCATCAGCCCCAGCATCGCGCTCATGTCGCGGACCCGGGTCGCCGGGTCGGGGAACAGGTAGATCCAGCCCGGATCGTCGGCCAGCGCGCGCGCCAGCGTCGACGACAACGCCGGCACCGCGGCACGAGTTGCGAAGACGGCTTCGTCCATCGGCGCACCATACACGCGCGGTCTGGGATTCTCCGACTTGCCCGAAACGTGGGCGTGATTACCAGTGGCTCACCGATATGCGTTTCGACAAGCTCACCGTAAAAGCCCAGGAAGGCCTGGCCGCCGCGAAGGACCTCGCCACCACCCAACGCCACAGCGAGGTGCTTCCCGAGCACCTGCTGCACGCGCTGCTCGCCCAAGACGGCGGCGTCGCGCCCCGCATCCTGCAAAAGCTCGGCGCCGACCCGCGCGTCGTCACCGCCGATCTCGATCGCGCGCTCGCCAAGCTGCCCACCGTCGCCGGTGCTTCCGTCGAGGTCGGGCTGTCGTCGCGGCTGCGCGATGTCTGGGAGGCCGCGGCCGTCGAGGCCGGCAAGCTCAAGGACGAGTTCCTCTCGACCGAGCACTTCCTCCTCGCGCTGGCGCGCGCCAAGGGCACCGCCGCCGACGCGCTCAAGCAGGCCGGCGCCACCCCCGAGTCGATCCTCGACGCGCTGCAGAGCGTGCGCGGCAATCGCTCGGTCACCGACCAGAACCCCGAGGCGACCTACGAGGCGCTCGATCGCTACACGCGCGATCTCACCCAGCTGGCCCAGCAGGGCAAGCTCGATCCGGTCATCGGCCGCGACGAGGAGATCCGCCGGACCATCCAGATCCTGTCGCGCCGCTCCAAGAACAACCCGGTGCTCATCGGTGAGGCCGGCGTCGGCAAGACCGCCGTGGTCGAGGGCATCGCCGCCCGTATCGCCACCGGCGACGTGCCCGAGTCGCTGCGCGGCAAGCGCCTGCTCGCGCTCGACCTGGGCGCGCTGGTCGCCGGCGCCAAGTACCGCGGCGAGTTCGAGGAGCGCCTCAAGGCGGTGCTCAAGGACATCGCGACCGCCGAGGGCGCGGTCATCCTGTTCATCGACGAGCTGCACACCATGGTCGGCGCCGGCGCCGGCGAGGGCGCGCAGGACGCCGCCAACATGCTCAAGCCGGCCCTCGCGCGCGGCGAGCTGCGCTGCATCGGCGCCACCACCCTCGACGAGTACCGCAAGCACATCGAAAAGGACAAGGCGCTCGAGCGCCGGTTCCAACCGGTGCTCATCGACGAGCCGTCCCTCGACGACACCGTCGCGATCTTGCGCGGCCTCAAGGAGCGCTACGAGGTCCACCACGGCATCCGCATCCGCGACGCCGCGCTGGTCGCCGCCGCGCGCCTGTCGCACCGCTACATCCCGTCTCGCCAGCTGCCCGACAAGGCCATCGACCTCGTCGACGAGGCGGCGTCGCGCTTGAAGATGGAGATCGAGAGCGTGCCCACGCCCATCGACAACGTCGAGCGCAAGGTCGTCACGCTCGAGCTCGAGCGGGCCGCCCTCGAGCGTGAGCACGACAAGGCCAGCGCCAAGCGGCTGCCCGAGGTCACCCGCGCCATCGCCGAGCTGCGCGAGCAATCGGCCGCGATGCGCGCCCAGTGGCAACACGAGCGCCAGCTCATCACCTCGCAGCGCGACAAGAAGGCCGAGCTCGAGGCCACCCGCGCCGACGTCGAGCGGCTCACCCGCAGCGGCGACTACGCCCGCGCGTCGGAGCTGCGCTTCGGCGCCATCCCGCGCCTCGAGGGCGAGCTGACCGCCGCCGGCATCGAGCTGGCCAAGGCCGGCGGCTTCCTGCGCGAGGAGGTCACCGAGGACGACATCGCGTCGGTGGTCGCCAAGTGGACCGGCATCCCGGTCGAGAAGATGCTCGAGGGCGAGGCCGCGCGCCTCACCCAGCTCGAGGCGCGGCTGCAAGAGCGCGTCGTCGGCCAGGACGAGGCCGTGAGCGCGGTCGCGCGCGCGGTGCGTCGGGCTCGAGCCGGCCTCCAAGATCCCCACCGGCCGATCGGCTCGTTCTTGTTCTTGGGGCCCACCGGCGTCGGCAAGACCGAGCTGGCGCGCGCCCTCGCCGAGCTCTTGTTCGACGACGACCACGCCATGATCCGCATCGACATGAGCGAGTACCAGGAGAAGCACACCGTCTCTCGCCTGGTCGGCGCCCCGCCCGGCTACGTCGGGTACGACCAGGGCGGCCAGCTCACCGAGGCCGTGCGTCGCAAGCCGTACTCGATCGTGCTCCTCGACGAGATGGAGAAGGCCCACCCCGACGTCTGGAGCGTGCTGCTCCAGGTGCTCGACGACGGCCGCCTCACCGACGGCCAAGGCCGGGTCGTCGACTTCAAGAACACCGTCCTCATCATGACGTCGAACGTCGGCTCGTCGCACATGGAGCGCCTGCGCGAGGGCGGCGCCAGCCGGGCCAAGATCGAGGAGGCCGTCACCGGCGAGCTGCGCCGCACCTTCCGTCCCGAGTTCCTCAACCGCATCGACGACATCATCTTCTTCGCGCCGCTCGGGCGCGCCGAGCTGGCCCCGATCACCCGCATCCAGCTGGCGCGCTTCGCCAAGCTCCTCGCCGATCGCGGCCTGAGCCTGTCGATCACGGATCGGGCCGTGGCCCGGATCTCCGAGGAGGGCTACGATCCGGCCTACGGCGCGCGGCCGCTCAAGCGCGCCATCAGCAAGCTCGTGGTCGACCCGCTCTCCATCCTGCTGCTGTCGGGCGCCTACCAGCCCGGCGACACCATCGTGGTCGACGCGCCCCCGGCCGATCCCGGCGACGCGCCGCTGGTCTTCACCAAGGCCGACGGCACCACCCACCCAGGGGGCGCGGGAGCCACCGCGTGAGCGAGATCGATCCCACGATCGATTACTACAAGGCGCTCGGCGTCACGCCCAAGGCGACGGCTGACGAGATCAAGAAGGCCTACCGCAAGCTCGCCAAGCAGTCGCATCCGGACAGCACCGGCGGCGACAAGCGCAAGGAGGCCCGGTTCAAAGAGGTCAGCGCTGCCTACGACGTGCTCGGCGACGCCCAGAAGCGCGCCCAGTACGACGGGGTGAGGTCGCTCGGCGGCGGTCGGCCTCGCACCGGTTCGGGCGGCGGCGCTGCCGGGGCCGGCGGGACCAGTCCAGTCTGGGACCTCGGCGATCTGTTCTCGCAGATGTTCACCGGTGGCGCCCCGCCCACCGGCGGCCGCCGCGGCGTGCGCTTCGAGCGCGGCGACGACGACTGGTCGCCCCAGCCGGCCCCCGCGCCCACCGAGACCAAGCTGGCCGCGCCGGACGGCTCGACCTTGATCGTGCGCGGCGGAGACGTGCACTCGGATCTCCGCATCGGCTTTGACCGCGCGATCCTCGGCACCGCCGCCGCGGTCTCCACCGCCGCCGGGAGCGTGTCGGTGAAGATCCCGCCGGGCACCTCGTCGGGCAAGAAGCTGCGCCTGCGCGGCAAGGGCGTCGTCGCCAACGGGCGCGGCCCGGGCGATCACTACGTCACCGTCCACATCGACGTGCCGGCCGCGCTCGACGACGAGGGCCAGCGGCTGCTGGCCGCGCTCACCGCCCACCTCGCTGGCAAGCCGCCCCCGTGACGCCGCCCCGCGCTTTCGGCGGGCCCCGCGCTAACGACAGCCACACCGTCTCACGCTAAGGTCAGCTGACCCTCCCCGAGACTCTTCCAGAGGCCCATCAGATGCCCAGCCCGACTTCTCCGCAGACCCACGGCCAGTTCCCGGTGCTGCCCCTTCGCACCGAGATGCACCTGCCCGGACGCGTCGCCTCGCTCGAGATCGGCCGCGAGGCCTCGATCCGTGCCGTCGAGGCCGCGGCTCGGGACGACAACCAGCTGGTCGTCATCCCCCAGCGCGATCCCGAGCTGCGCGATGTCGCGCCCCGCGACCTCGTCGAGGTCGGCGTGCTCGCCGAGATCGTCTCGGTCATCAAACACTCGCCGAGCCGGTTCACCGCGGTGCTGCGCTTCACGCGCCGCGTGAAGATCGACGGCATCGTGGCCAGCGAGCCGTTCTTGGTGGCCGCGGTGTCGCCGCTGGTCACTCGCTCGAGCGTCCCCGCCGAGCGCCTCGACGCCGATTCGGCCAAGGCCCGCGACTGGCTCACCACGCTCATCTCCGACGCCCACGCCAGCCGCGAGGCCAAGGAAAAGGAGGCCAAGGAGGGCAAGGAAGGTCGCGAGAAGGAGGGCAAGGACAAGGACAAGGACCCGGCCCGGCCCCACGACTCCGCGCGCGAGGCCTTGGCCGCGCTGGCCGCCGTCACCGACCCCGACCTCGTCGTCGATCACGCCGCCCCGTATCTCGACCTCAAGCGCGACGAGCTGCTGGCGATCCTGCTCGAGACCGACTCGGCCAAGCGCCTGGCCCGCGTGCTGCCCGCCCTCGAGCGCCGCGCCACCGTGCTGCGCCTCAAGGGCGAGATCGGCGCCGAGCTCGAGGGCACCACCTCGGTCAATCACCGCGAGAAGGTCCTGCGCGACCGCATGCGGCAGATCACGGAGGAGCTGGGCGAGGCCGACGAGAACGCCGAGGTCGACGACCTCCGCACCAAGGTCGACGCCGCCAAGCTCCCCGATGAGGTCCGGGCGGTCTGCAAGAAGCAGCTGGCTCGCATGGCCGGCATGGCCACCGCGTCGCCCGAGTTCTCGATCGCCCGCACCTACGTCGAGACCCTGCTCGACATCCCGTTTGGCAAGACCACCGAGGACCGCATCGACGTGGCCGCGGCCCGCGTCATCCTCGAGGCCGAGCACGCCGGTCTCGACAAGGTGAAAAAGCGCATCCTCGAGTTCCTCGCGGTGCGCAAGCTGGCGCCCGGCAAGCAGGGCCCGATCCTGTTGCTCGTCGGTCCGCCCGGCGTTGGTAAGACCTCGCTCGGTCGCTCGATCGCCCAATCGCTGGGGCGCAAGTACATCCGCGCGTCGCTCGGCGGCGTGCGCGACGAGGCCGAGATCCGGGGCCACCGGCGCACGTACATCGGCGCGCTGCCCGGCCGCATCATCAACGGCCTCAAGAAGGCGGGCTCGATGAACCCGGTCTTCGTCCTCGACGAGATCGACAAGATGACCGCCGACATGCGCGGTGATCCGGCGGCCGCCATGCTCGAGGTCCTCGACCCCGAGCAGAACAAGGAGTTCACCGACCACTACGTCGAGGTGCCGGTCGATCTGTCCAAGGTGATGTTCATCGCCACCGCCAACTCGCTCGACTCCATCCCGGGTCCGCTCCTGGACCGCATGGAGATCATCGAGCTGCCCGGCTACACCGCGGTCGAGAAGCTCGCCATCGCGGTGCGCCATCTCGTGCCCAAGCAGCTCGCCGAGCATGGCATCGAGAAGGACAAGCTCACGTTCGACGACGAGACCCTGCGCGAGGTCATCCACGGCTGGACCCGCGAGGCCGGCGTGCGCAACCTCGAGCGCGAGATCGCGGCGCTGTGCCGCTCGGCCGCGGTCAAGATCGCCAGCGGCGACGCCAGCCTCGTGCACCTCACGCCGGCCGAGCTGCCCGAGATCCTCGGACCCGCCAAGTTCTCGAGCGATCAGATCAACCGCAAGCCCGAGGTCGGCGTCATCACCGGCCTGGCCTGGACTCCGGTCGGCGGCGACGTGATGTTCATCGAGACTCGCAAATACCAAGGCAAGGGCGAGCTGCGCCTCACCGGCCAGCTCGGCGACGTCATGAAGGAGAGCGCGACCGCCGCCCACTCGTGGGTGCGGTCCAACGCGGCCCGGCTCGGCATCGATCAGGACCACATCGCCAACACCGACCTTCACGTCCACCTGCCTCAAGGCGGGGTCAAGAAGGACGGACCGTCGGCCGGTGTGGCGCTGACGGTCGCGCTGGTGTCGACCCTGTCGGGCAAGCCGATCCGCAACGACATCGCCATCACGGGCGAGGTCGACCTGCGCGGCAACGCGCTGCCGGTCGGCGGGATCAAGGAGAAGCTCCTGGCGGCCCACCGCGCCGGCATCAAGATCGCCTTCATCCCGGCCCGCAACGAAAAGGATCTCGTCGATATCCCCGCCGAGATCCGCAACGAGCTCGACATCCGGTTCATGAACAAGGTCGACGACGCCCTCGCGGTCGCGCTGGCACCGGTGCCGCCGGTCACCGAGCCGCCGCCGTCGTCGATGCCGCCGCCTACCTCGCCGGGCCGCCCGGTCGGCGACCAGCTCCCCAGCTGACCGCCGAGCGGCGGTGGGGGCGACGCCGACGGTCGGTTCAGTCGAAACTCAGTCGAGGTTGCAGGAGGCGCCGTCGGCGCAAGCGTGGTTGCAGCCCCCGCCCTGGCAGTCGAAGTTGCAGGAGGCGCCATCGGCGCAGGTGAGGTTGCAGCCACCGCCCTCGCAGTCGACGTTGCACGTCGAGCCGCCGGCGCAGGTGAAGTCGCAGCCCCCTTCGGGACACTCCCAGTTGCAGGATTGGCCCCCATTGCAGATGGCGACGGCGCCACCGGAGAGCTCACCGTCGGCGGCGCTACTGGGGGCAGCTTCGCGGTCGGCCTCACCGCCGGCATATGCCGGACTGGTGACGGTGGGCGTGGTGGCAGGCGCGGGCTGCACGAAGCAGGCGGCGGCGAAGACCAACGAGGCGCAGGCGAGACGGATCATGATGACTCCTAGCCGAGGATGGCTCGATCCCAGGACCCGCGACCGCTCGCGTCGGTGGACACCGGCGGCGCAATCACCGCCGGGCTATAGCAGCTCGACGAGGCCCTTGAAGCCCCCCCAGATCATGCGCTTGCCGTCAAACGGCATGGTCTTGGGATCCATCGACGCTTGGAGGCGCGGATCCGCCATCACGAGCTTGTTGATGCGGTCGCGCTCGCGGCGCGACTTGAAGACGATGTACGAGAACACCACGACCTCGTCGGGCTTGAGCTTCACGCTCTGCGGGAAGGAGGTGACCTTTCCCACCGGCGCGTCGTCGGCGATGGTCTCGACGTACTCGAGCGCGCCGTGCTCACGCCAGATCTTGCCGGCCTTGCGGGCCATCGCGCGATAGGCCGCGAGCTTGTTGCGGGGGACCGGGACAATGAATCCATCGACGTAGCGCATGCAGGCTCCTGTGGTTGAGTGTCAGCCACCGTAGCCTGCGACTCCGCGTTGGTCCGTCCCCCACACCCGAAAACGCCGCACCCCGAAAACGCAAAACCCGCCCACGGCTGCACCGTGAGCGGAGACCTCTCGTCGCGATCGACTCTGTCCGCTTCCGCAGAGCCCGAGACCCGAGACCCGCCCGATCGACACGTCGAGCTTCGCGCTCCACGCACCGGTTGCCGGGAAAGAACGCTAGCGCTTCGAGAACTGGAAGCGCGCGCGAGCCGCGCGCTGACCGTACTTCTTGCGCTCCTTCTTGCGAGGATCGCGAGTCACGTAGCCGACCGCCTTGAGCTTGGGGCGGAGCGCGGCGTCGATCTTCATCAGCGCGCGCGTGATGCCGTGGCGGACCGCGCCGGCCTGCGACGAGATGCCGCCGCCCTTCACGGTGGCGACCACGTCGTACTGCTCGAGCAGCCCGACTTCCTCGAGCGGCTGGCGGATCACCATGCGCGAGGTGGCACGACGAAAGTAGTCGTCGTCGGTGCGCGTGTTGATGTTGAACGTACCCGTCCCGGCGGTGAGCCAGACCCGGGCGATCGCCGTCTTGCGGCGACCCGTGGAGTACGTCTTCGGAGCAACGGTAGCGGTGGCCATGTCGATGTCCTCAGGCTTCGATCGTCAACGGGCGGGGCTGCTGGGCGGAGTGGTCGTGAGACGCGCCCTTGTAGATCTTGAGCTTCTTGAGGATGCGGCGGCCGAGCGGGCCCTTGGGCAGCATGCCCCACACCGCATTGCGGATGGCGCGCTCGGGATCCTCGGCGAGCACCTGCTTCGCGGTGCGGGTCTTGAGACCGCCCGGATACAGCGTGTGCTTGTAGTACAGCTTGCCGTCGATCTTGTTACCGGTGAGCGTGGTGCCCCCGGCGTTGACGACGACGACGAAGTCACCCATGTCGACGTTGGGCGAGTAGGTCGGCTTGTGCTTGCCGCGAAGGACCGACGCGATCTTGGTGGCGGCGCGACCGAGGGTCTGACCCTGCATGTCGACGACGTACCACTCGCGCTGGGCCTCTCCGGCTTCCTTGGTGAGCCAAAAGCTCTTCTGGGTCGTGCTGCTCATAGCGGTTCCGATCGAGTGCACGCGAACGCGGTCGCGGCGAAGGGGGATCGTCTACAAGCTGGGGCCGCTGGAGTCAAGAGGCGGCAGTAACCGAGCGCGTCCGAAGGTGCGAAGTCGCGATCCCGATGGGCGCGTGGTTCCAGCAAGATCGACTCGCCGGCGTGGTACCACGCCTGCGTGGCCAAGGTCGCGTTCGTCCTCAAAACCGAGTCGGCGGAGGCCCGCGCGCTCGCCGACGAGCTGGCCCGCTGGCTGATCGACAGCGGCCACTCGTCGGTGCTGACCGCCGAGGATGGCCTCGAGCCTGAAGGGGCCGAGATCGTTCCCGAAACGGCGCTGGGCGAGGTCGACCTGGTGTGTGTCCTGGGCGGCGACGGCACGATGCTGCGGGCCAGCCGCGTGGTCGGCGACTCCGGCGTCCCGGTGCTGGGCGTGAACCTCGGGCAGCTCGGCTTCCTCGCCGGTTTCCTGCCGGCCGAGGCCAAGCAGGCGCTCACCGCCGCGCTGGCCGGCGAGCTGCGCGTCGAGGAGCGTTCGCGGCTCCTGGTCACGCTGCATGTGCGCGACGAGGTCGTGGTGCGGACCGCGCTCAACGATGCGGTGCTGCACCAGGGCGCGATGGCCCGCATCGTCGACTGCGACGCCTGGATCGACGGGGCCTTCGTCGCGAGCTACCGCGCCGATGGGCTGATCGTGTCGACCCCGACCGGCTCCACCGCCTACAACATGGCGGCTGGCGGACCGATCCTCGTCCCGGGGGCGCCCGGGATGATGCTCACGCCGATCTGCGCCCACTCGCTGACCAACCGCCCGCTGGTCGTCCCGGCGCACTCGCTCATCCGGCTCGCGCTGCGGTCCGATGCTCGCGACGTGGTCGTCACCGTAGACGGCCAGTGGGCGCACGCGCTGGCGTCGGGCGACTGGGTCGAGATCACCAACGCGCCGCGGCCGCTGCGCCTGCTGGCGGGGCCCAAGAGCTACTTCGACGTGATGCGCGACAAGCTGCACTGGGGCCTGCGCGGGGCTCGCTAGCAGCTTTCTTCGCTGAACATTTGCCCAGTGTCAGGGTCCTGCGGCATGGTGCAGGAGTGCTGCGCCACCTGCGAGTCACCAACTTCGCGATCCTGTCCGACGTGACGCTCGAGCTGGGTGCCGGCTTGGCGGTGCTGACCGGCGAGACCGGCGCGGGCAAGTCGCTCATCGTCGAGGCCGTCAATTTGCTGCGCGGCGGGCGAGCCAGCGCCGACATCCCGCGGGCCGGCGCCCCCGAGGCCACGGTCGAGGCGATCGTGGAGATCCCTCCCGACCTGCGGGCCCGGGTCCGGGGCGTCTTGGTCGAGGCCGGGCTCCCGCGCGAGCTGGAGGGCCCGGTCGGCGAGACCGCGCCCGGCGACGACGACGCGACCGAGGTGGTGATCCGCCGCGTGATCTTACGAGGCGGACGCAGCCGCACCTACGTCAACGGCGCGCTCACCACCGCGGGCCGGCTGGCCGAGCTGGGCGCGCTGCTCATCGATCTGTCGGGACAGCACCAGCACCAAGGCCTGGTCGATCCGGCGCGTCATCGCGAGATCCTCGACGCCTTCGCCGGCGATCCCGCGGTGCCAGCCGAGATGCGCGCGGCGTGGAGCGAGGTCGGCGCCATCGATGTCCAGATCGCCGACCTGGGCGGCGACGATCGCCAGCGCGCCGAGCGCGCCGAGTTCGTGCGCTTCCAGCTCGACGAGCTGCTGGCCGCCAAGCTCGCCGACGGCGAGGACGAGCGGCTGACCGTCGAGCGGGTGAAGCTGGTGGCGACCGAAGACCTGCGGACCGGATCCCGGGCGGCAGTGGCGGCGCTCGACGGCGGCGACGGTGAGACCGGCGCGGTCGCCGGCCTGGGCCAGGCGACCCGGGAGCTCGACCGGCTCGTCAAGCTCGACGCGGCCCTCGACCCGCTGGCCCGTCAGCTCGGCGAGGCGCGGGTGCTGGCCGACGACGCGGCGGCGGCGCTGCGCCGCTACGCCGACCGGGTCGACGGTGATCCCGAGCGGCTGGCGTGGATCGACGATCGGCTCGAGCTCATCAAGCGCTTGGCCCGCAAGCACGGCGGCCGACTGGCCCAGCTGCTGGCCCGCTCCGCCGAGCTCCAGGCCGAGCTCGACGGGCTCACTCACCGCGACGCCCGGCTCGAGGAGCTGACCGCCGCCCGCAGCAAGGCCCGCGGGCGCGCCGAGAAGGCAGCGGCGGCGCTCACGGCCAGCCGCACCAAGGCTGGCCACAGGCTGGCCCGCGAGGTCGGCAAGTCCCTGGCCGAGCTGGGCATGGGCGCCGCACGCCTCGAGGTGCAGCTCGCGGTCGCGCCGCTGGGCGCCACCGGTGCCGACGAGGTCGAGGTGCTGCTGGCGGCCAACAAGGGCGAGGACCTCAAGCCGCTGGCCAAGGTCGCGTCGGGCGGCGAGCTGTCGCGCATCATGCTCGCGCTCAAGCTGGCGCTGCGGCGCGCCGACGAGGTCGCGACCTACGTGTTCGACGAGGTGGACGCCGGCATCGGCGGCGCAACCGCCCACGCGGTCGGTGCGCTCATCCGCGCGGTCGCCGACCACCGCCAGGTGCTGTGCGTCACCCACCTGCCGCAGATCGCGGCCTACGCCGACGCCCACTACCACGTCGAGAAGATCGAGCAGGCCGGCCGCACCGAGACGCTGGTGCGCCGGCTCAGCAGCAGCGCGCGCAAGGACGAGCTGGCGCGCATGCTGGGTGGCAACGCCACGGCCCGCGCCAAGGCCCACGCCGCCGAGCTGCTCGACAGCGCGCGCCGCCCCCGTGCCCAGGCCTGAGCCTCACCCGGTGGTGCCGGTTCCTCGAGCGCAGGAATCCGATTCTGACAACTCTGGGAGGTACCTTCACGCCATGTCCGAACTGCCGCTCTACAACGGAAGCTGTCATTGCGGGGCCGTCCGCTATCAGGTCCACGTCGACCTGTCCAAGCCGGTCCTCGCCTGCAACTGCTCGATCTGCTCGCGGTCGGGCTATCTGCTCACCTTCGTGCCGATGGACCAGTTCACGCTGGTAGCAGGCGAGGACTCGCTGACGGACTACCTGTTCGGCCACAAGCGGATCCACCACCTGTTCTGCAAGGTGTGCGGCGTGCGTTCGTTCGCCCGCGGCACCAGCCCCGACGGCACCGAGCTGCGCGCCATCAACGTACGCTGTCTCGAGAATGTCGACCTCGAGCCGGTCCCGGTCAAGAAGGTCGACGGTCGCGCCCTGCCCCGCCCCGAGTAGCCCGCCCCGAGTAGCCCCGACCCACCCCTCTCCGCGCGTTGGTCGCGCTCTGTGCCGCCACTCCACCCGCCGGCGCAGCCGGCACCCTGCCCCTCGTCACCGCCGTGGAAGAACCCGAGGTGCGAGATCGATGGTCCATCGCAGGCCAAGCGGGTGCTCCGCTGCGGCTCGCCGCCGCCCGTGGTCGGGTACATCAACCCCGTCACCACCGAGACCGTCGACCTGACAGCTTCGGCGCCGCGATCGAGCGACACGCTCGACGGCGACGCGCTGCGCGCGACGAAGGCGGTCTATCAGGCGATCAGCGGGTCGTGTCGATGGTCGGGAGCTGGCGCGCTTTGACTACGCCGAGCTCGCGACCGGGCGCCGCGCTCACGGCACGCTGGTCTCCGGGGTCGGGATGCGGCGGTCGAAGTCGAGCCAGATCCGCGAGTCCTGCCGGCAGTCGTAGGTGCGCCAGCACGCTGCTCAGGCCGAGGCCGACGTCGCTGGGCAAGCCGACGGAGACGCTCGCGCCGCGCTGCGCGCCGCACTCACCGAGGACACCGCGACCGAGGCCATGCGATCGGGCGCCCTCGGCGCCGGACTTGCTCTCGATCCCAGCACCCGCGCCGCGATGGAGGCGGCGTTTCAGCACCCGTTCGACGACGTGCGCATCCACACCGGTAGCGACGCCGCGCAGATGGCCAGCGGCCTGAGCGCGCGCGCGTTCACCGTCGGTAATCAGATCGCGTTCGGCGGCGGCGAGTACGCACCTGGCACCGGCGCCGGCGACGCGCTGCTCGCACACGAGCTGGCCCACGTGGTCCAGCAGCGCCACGCCACTAGCACCGGCCGCGGCGACAGCGGCGCGCTCGACGCCGACGCCGATCGCGCGGCGGCATCGGCGCTGTCGGCGCTGCACGGCGGCGAGATGTCGGCGCGCGAGACCGCGGCGCCGTCGCTGCGCTCGGGCGTCGGCTTGCAGCGCTGCGGCGGTGGTGGCGGCGCCGCCGCCGGCGCGTTGACCTTCACGTCGGCGTCGCACAGCCCCGGCGCGGGCGGCGCGCTCAGCGCCACGCCCGGCGGCGCCGGACTCAACGTGAAGAGCAGCGCGTACTCGACCAGCGGCGAGGTCCAGGCCAGCGGCGGCACCGACGCCGACGCAGCGGCCTGGGACGTCGGCTGGCTGCAGACCGCGCGGATCTCGAGCCGCGTCGGTCACTACCTCGGCTCGCCGGCCAAGACCAAGTGGACCGACTCGTGTCCGCCCAACACCCGCGACGGTAACCCGGCCGGCGTCGCGCCCTGGTACGACAGCGCCAACCCCAGCGCCAAAAAGTCGTTCACCAAGACCAACACCAGCCTGACGGTGTCGCTGTGGGATCAGCCCGGCAGCCAGTTCCCGTGGGACACCCCCGACGGTCTCGGCAAGCTCGATCACACCAGCGGCAAGGATCAGTTCTCGTCGTGGATCGTCGTGCGCAAGCGCGCCGCGCCCAACACCATCCAGTACATCAACTGGGAGAACTGGGAGGTCGACTTCTCGACCACGACCAACTACGCCAGCAAGGGCGCGAAGACCGTCGCCGGCATCACCGGCGCGACCACCAACGCCGGCTCGGGCGCGGGCAAGGGCGGCAACAATCCGACGCTGGGCGGCAGTGTCTGCAACGACGTGTCAACACAGGTCTGGTCGTGACATGCGGCCGGTCGCATACCTTGCGCTGGTCGTCGTCGCAGCCTGTGCCGAGGCCCGGCACGGCGAGCAGAAGGACATCAAGATGACGTCAGGAACCGGATCGCGATCGTCGAGCTTTGCGCGGCCTCCGCTCACGTCCGCCGAGCTCGTCGGCGCGGTGGTGGTGCGATGCCGGGCCACGCCGCGCGCTGAGCACCCGGTCGGCGCGGTGGCGCCGGGTGAGGTCGCCGGGCTGTTCCAGCGCGATTTCGAGCTGGCCGGCTGCGCCGAGGCCCACGGCCAACCGCCCGCCGCTGCCGCCACAGTCACCGGCTACACGACGCTGGCGCCCGATCGGCGCGTCGATGAGTCGACCGAGCCGACCTTGGAGCTCGACGGCCAGCGCCTCTTCGATCGCCCCGACACCGGCGCGATCGACGTGGTCGTCGTGGTCGGCGGACCGCCGGTCGTCGCTGCGCGCGGCTTCGGCGGCAAGGTCGCGACCGCGACCTGGAGCGGCGGCAAGGGCGACGCCGGACCGGCGCGGGTGTTCGCGCTCGCCGGCGTCGATCGCGGGCTCGCCGAGGCGATCGGTGCGCTGGTGGGCTGGGCGCCGGCGCGATCGATCGCCACCGCGCGCGCGGCGGCCGACGCTGCGCATCCCCTGGTCGCGATCGATGCGCTGCGGCTCGCGGTCGCCGATCAGGCCGACGATCAGATCGCGCTGCTGGCCGAGGCGTGCCTGCACCCTGGGCACGCGTCGGCGGTACGGGTCACCGCGATCGAGCTGCTTGGCGCCGCGATCGCAGCGGCGCCGGTGGGCTCACCGCCCGCCGATCGGCTGATCGGGGTCGCGCTCAACGGATGGGAGCAGGAGCGGCGCGCCAGCGTCGACACCGCGTACCTCACCGCGCTCACCGCCGCGGCGCCGCAGCTGCGCGGATCGAGCGCGCGGACCCGGGCCGGCGCGATCCCCGACGACCACCAGGTCCGGAACCTGTCGGCACTCCTCGATGGGCTCGCAGCCGCGCTGAAGTGATCACGGCCGCGCCTGGCAGGCGTGGGCGACCCGGGTCCACGCGTCGGTCATGCGTCAGGACGTCGGGCGCTTGGGACGCGAGCGGCCGGGGCGCTTGCCCTTTTTGGCCTTCTGGCCCGAGCCGGCGCCGCTGTAGTCGGTCCAGCGGTAGCTGGGCTCGCCGGGCGCGCGGAAATCGACGTGGATGAAGCCCGCGTGCGGGTAGATGCCGATGCCCATGTTGCCGCGGTCGAGGGACTGCGCGTAGGCATACATCGAGCGGATCGACTCGCCCTCGACCTTGATGTCCATCGCCGAGGCGTGGAAGTGGCGGCTCGAGTTGCGCTCCGCGAAGCGGAAGCCCGACACGATCTCGATCTGCTTGCCCTCGAAGTGATCTTGGATGCGCGACAGCTGATCGTAGAGGCGCGGGTCCATCGAGCGAACTTCTTGCGTGCGCTTGCAGCGGAAGATGTTGTCGAGCTGCGCGAGCGCGGACTCGTCGTAGCTGCCGTCTTCCTTGTAGATCTGGACCTTGACCGCCTCGCGCAGGTTGTCGGAGCGGAGCCACAGATTTCCGCTGGGCCGGCCCAGCTCGGCGGTCTCGAGGGTCGCGAGTTGGACGCCGTGACCCTGGAACTCCTTGACGAAGGAGCACTTCTTCTTGTTGCGGGCCTTCTTGCCCTTCCCGACGGTGACGTCGTTGCACAGCTTGACCTTGGCGGTCTTCTTGTTGCGCTTGCGCGACGTGGCCGCGGCAGTGCGCTTGGACTTGCCGTCGCGGGTCGTGGTCTTGGCCTTCGCCTTCGCCTTCGCCTTCGCCTTCGCGCTGGCGGTGCGGTTGCCGCTGGCCTCCGCCGTCGGCACCGCGCCGACCCCCGCCTCCAACATTCCCGACGCGACGAGCCCCAGCGCGATAGCGCCGAGCAGAAGAACGCGACGTAGGTTCACATGGACCTCATTACGGAGTGGACGGGCAGGCTAGGCGACGGTCCGCAGCGGATCAAGTAAAGACGACCAGATCACGACACCGGTGTCGCGGGTGGGAGCGCGACGCCAGGCAGTGGAATGTGCACCAGCTCGAGGCCGATCTGCGCCGCCACGTCGAAGCTGCGCTGGTCGCGGTAGAACTCGCCGTAACAGATGCGGCCGATCCCGGCGTTGGCGATCTGCTTGAAGCAGTTCCAACACGGCGAGGCCGTGACGTAGACCGTGCCGCCGTCGATGACGACGCCGTTCTTGGCGGCCTGGATGATCGCGTTGGCCTCGGCGTGGATGGTCGCGACGCAGTGGCCGTCTTCCATCATGTGACCCACATCCGAGCAGTGCGGCATGCCGCGGATCGACCCGTTGTAGCCGGTCGACAGGATGGTGCGGTTCTTCACGATGACCGCGCCCACGAACTTGCGGGGACAGGTCGAGCGGGTCGCCACGACCTGCGCGATGCTCATGAAGTACTGGTCCCACGACGCGCGCGCTGCCGGTGCGGTCTCGCTCATGGCGCGGACCCTAGCGCGCGGGTCCGACGGCGGGCGCTCGCGACGTTTGATCTTCCCCGGGCAGTCCAGGTAACTTGACGCTTGGCGTGAGTGGATCAATTGACCAGACGGTGTCGGCGGTGGCGCCGCACCCGCCGGTGACCGCGGGGGCCGGCCCGGCGTTGTTTCTGGTCGCGTGCGGCTACCCGCCGCTGACCCAACCCGCGCGCCTACTCTTGGGCGAGCTGGACGAGGTGCGGATTCGTCGGGGCGATGACGGCGAGCCGACCAGCCGCGGGCGGAGCTGCGAGCTCGCCATCGCGGATCGCGAGATCTCGAGCAAGCACGCGCGGGTGACCCGGGTCGGACCCCGATGGGCCATCGAGGACCTCGGCTCCAAGAACGGCACGTTCGTCAACGGCGTGCGGGTGACGGTGGCCGGGCTGGTCGATGGCGATGTGATCGATACCGGGCACGCGGTCTTCCGGTTCCGCGAGGCCATCGACCAGCAGGGCCCGCGCTTGGTCCGTGCGGCCGGCGCTGCCCACCTCGGGATGACGTCGCTCGTGCCGTCGGTGCAGGGCGAGCTCGAGTCGCTCCAGCGGGTCGCGGCGTCGACGGTGACCATCCTCGTCGAGGGAGAGCCCGGCACCGGCAAGGAGATCACGGCGCGCACCATCCACGCGCTGTCGCAGCGGCCCGGCGCGTTGGTCGCGGTGAACTGCGGCGCCTTGGCTCGCGAGCGCGTGGAGGCCGAGCTGTTCGGGTGGAAGCGCGGCGCGTTCGCGGGCGCCGCCGAGCACGTCGGCCTGGTGCGGAGCGCCGATCGCGGCCCGTCCTCGCCCGCGGCGGCGAACGCGACGACCATCGCCTCGGCCATCGGGCCGTAGGCGTCGTCGGCGACCAGGGGCCGCCAGGCTTCGGCCGCGCCTCGCAGATCTCCGTCGGCGTATCGCCGGGCCCCCGCCGCATAGGCGGTCGTCGATCGCAGCTCGGCGCCGGCCAGGCGCGGCAGCAGCGCGTCCACACGCGCGAAGCACCGGCGCGCGACGGCCGGCGACGCGTAGGTCGCGCGCATCGTGGCGCAAGCCGACCCCGCCGACGGCGCGGGCGTGGTGATCGCCCGCGGCGCCCTGGCCGCCCACGCGCGCGGCGATCGCGGCGAGGCCGCGCGGCTGGCGGCGATCGCGATCGCCGCCTGGTCGGCCGCCGACGTAAAGCCCCCGCTCCTGGACCAGCTGCGCCGGCTGGTGCCGTGATCGCAACGATCGCAACGATCGCAACCGCGACCGCAACCGTAACCACAACCGCCAGCCCGGTCGCGACGCCGCGACCGCGCCGACGGGCCGGCACCAGCGGAGGACCATCGGGCACGACGCTTGCGTAAGGGGACCGGGAGGACGACGTGATGCCCAACTCGAATCGATCCGCCACCCACCGTGCCCTGGCAGCGCTCGCCGCGGTCGGACTGGTGGCCCTCGCGGGCTGCCGACGAACGCCGCGTCACGACAGCCCGACGACGACCTGCCCGGTGTCGTCGCTGGCGTCGGCGGGGACCTGCGATCCCGACGGGCCGGTCCCGACGCGCAACGACATGCCCAAAAACGACATGCCGAAGAACGGGCTGTCGGCAGCGTCGCTGACCGCGAACGCGCCGCTCCTGGCGCGCCTCGCCAACAGCAAGCTCACGTCGTCGCTGCTGTCGGATCCGTCGTGGCACGCGCTCGTGGCGAGCTGGGCCTGTGCGGCGCGCGGTACGCCACCTGGGCCGAGCGCGGTGGCATCGCTGAGGCCGGCGCGGGCGGGTGGCAGTCGTCGATCCCGAGCGCGGCTTGCCTCGAGCGGGTCTCGGCGTGCGTGCTGGCGCGGGTCAACGCGGTCGAGGCCAGCGTGGTGTTCTCGCTGCGGGGCGACGGGATGAGCCTGCTCGATCAGGTGTCGGTCGAGACCCGCTTCCGCGAGAACCACGGCACCGCGATCGCGAGTTTCGGCGGCTGCGACGCCGCGTGCCTGTGGGGCGACCCGCTAGCCCGCAACTGCGATTGGACGCCGCGCTTCGTGGGGCGGTGCGTGCGCGGCACCCTCGCCGACGAGCGAGCGGCCGCCGCCGGTGGGCTGCGGAAGACCGCGCCGCGCCACGTGCTGTTGAAGCTGGCGCACGCGGCCCACGCGCGGATCCGGATCTGTCCTGGCATCTACGGCTGCGACGACCGCAAGCCGGGCGCCGGCCCGACGACGCCACCGACGTCCTCGAATGGCCGCGCCGTGACCTTCCCGCCGCACTATGGCGGCGACCCGCTCGCCCAAGATCAGGACCAGGTCGACTTCGAATGTCCGGCCAACGGACCGCGCCTCGGCGACGATCGCACGGGCTACTTCAGCGTCATGCTCGGCGCGCCCAGGCCCGGCGCGCCGCTCGACGGCGCGCTCGACGTCGCGCTGATCGCGACGCCGGGTGCGACCTACCCCGCGACCGAGGCAGAGGTCTTCACCTACCGCGAAGGCGGCTTCTACGGCTCGCTGTTCGATCAGCGCGCGCAGCGCGAGGCGGCCTGCCCTGCCGACGCGATGCTCAGCGGCCACGAGTACGCCTGTTACAGCGACCTGTGGTCGGCGGGCGCGGCGATGCTGGCCGATCGCCTGTGCGCCGGGCCAAGCGGCGTGAGCTGCTTTGTCAACCCGCCCAGCCCGTGCGACGACACCGGCCGCGCCGGGGGCTGCGCTCCGACGCTGCCGGTGGCCGCCGAAGGCCCGACCTACGACCAGTGCGACGGCAGCCGCATGGTCTGGGAGCACCCGTACACGTCGTACCTGAACCACCCGTGCGACCTGTTCACCAGCCGGGACGACTGCCGCGCGTCTCTGAACCCGCGATGGGTCGACGACCTCGCCCGGACCCGGCCGCCTGACGAGCGCCAGCCCCCGGCCCGCGCCCCCCGCGGATAAACGTCAGCTTAGACTGACTGTATTTAATAATGCCAATCGCGAACTGGCATCCACCGAGACACGCGCGCGATCTTCGCGCCAAGGAGACGACATGACCATGGAAAAAGCAGTGACAGCATCGCATCTCGACACCGTGCGGCGGGGCACCGGCGGTCTGCTGGCCTGGGAGCCGGGCGACGACCTCTGCCCGCCCTGGTGGCCGCGTCGGTGGCCGCGCCCACCGCTGCGCGCCAGCGATGTGCTGATCGACATCCAGGCCCTCGACCGCGGCTACGCGGCGCTGACGCTCATGGCGTCTTCGTTTCAGTGGAGCGACGAAACCCTGGCGAGAGACGTCCGGGGGATCGCCATCGGCCACCTGCGCGAGAGCAGCAAGACGCTGGGCGGCGGGGCCAGCGCGGCGTGGGACGACGGCGACGACTGGTGCCCGACGCCGTGGCATTGGCGGGGCCCGTGGCCGCGCTGGCAGGGGCTCGCCGAGCTGCTGGGCCACGAGCTACTCCGGCCCCAGCCCGAGCCGTGGGCCAAGTCCAACCCGATGCCGGGTCGGGCCGTCCCGCTGCTCGACGCGCTGCGCCTGTTGCAGGCGTACAACGTCGCGGCGATGATCGACGACGGCGC
>Ga0105046_10002500_pt1 | contig 29008 bp, 24 predicted proteins | sample MAT03_FD_78385 | JGI IMG/M metagenome (GOLD analysis project Ga0105046, IMG submission 78385) | Freshwater microbial communities from Lake Fryxell liftoff mats and glacier meltwater in Antarctica - MAT-03 (megahit assembly) | ecosystem: Environmental > Aquatic > Freshwater > Ice > Liftoff... | reverse complement strand
CGGATTTTCTGGGGGAGTAAATGATCGTGACGAAGCGCGCCGTGATTATTTGTTTAATGTTCAGCAGAATTCCGAAAGAGTTACCATCAGTCAGTTTGATCGACTTTCGAAGACCACGGAGAATTCCGGGATATTTGATGGAAGCATTGATTACCGTAAAACATTTGCTAATAGCAAACGCGAACTAACGGCATCGGCTAACCTTAATCGTAACGACAATGAGAATACAAATAAATTCAATACGTATTTCCCTTCCCCTGATCCTGAACTTCTGCAAAGAGTAAATACCGGTGGAGTTTCTTACAGCGGCGTAGCACAGGTGGATTATATTCATCCGTTCACCAACTATAAAATTGAAAGTGGATTAAAAGCATCTTTAAGAAATAACGACAATGATCAGCTCTCTGATCGATACGATTTCGATACCTATGAGTGGAATATAGATCCAACTTTCACGGATCGTTTCATCTTCAATGAATGGGTGTATGCAGGGTATTTGCAAGTGAGTGGTCGCTATAAATTGCTTGAACTAAGTGGCGGACTTCGTGCCGAACAAACTTTTATTGATGGCGATTCCAAGAGTGCAGACACTACCTTTACGAGAAATTTCTTAAACCTTTTTCCCTCCGCAGCGGTAAAGTATAAAATCAGTGAAGGAAGAGAGATTCAATTGAGTTATTCAAGAAGAGTTAATCGTCCGCGTGAACGACAGTTAAATCCTTTCCTCAGTATTTCCGACTCGCTGAATCTTTTCCAAGGAAACCCCGGGATTCTTCCTGAGCTGACACACGCCTTGGAATTGGGATATGTAGGAACATATGGTAGTACCAATATTTCTGCAAATCTATATTATCGAAATACAAGCGATAATACGCAACGTTTTAGAACAGTGGATACTCTAACAAATGTAGCCACGCAAACTTTTGTGAATTATAAATCGTCGGAGAACATGGGTTTTGAATTGATTGTTAGAAATACTTTTCTGAAAATATTTACAACATCTGCAACATTCACTGTGTTTTATAATACAGTAGATGCAACCAATGTTCAAAGTGATTTAGTAAGTGATGTTTGGAGTGGTGATGTTCGCGGATCCATCTCTGCTAAAATCACCAAGCAGTTATCCGTTCAAGTCACCGGAAATTACATGGCTCCTCGTGAACAACCGCAAGGAACTTTCAAAGGGATGAGTGGAATCGATTTCGGATTTAAATATGATTTTAAAGGCGGCAAATGGACTTTGAATGGATCCTTGTCAGATGTGTTTGATACACGTAATTTCAATATTGACAATCGTGCTGTTGGATTTCGTTTAGAGATGATTCGTAAGCGTGAAACTAGAGTGGGAAACCTATCAATTAGTTATCGATTTGGAAAGTCAGACTCAGGAAGAGACAAGCGTAAACAAGGCGGTCGCCAAATGGATCAAGGTCAGCAGAATGATATGATGGATTTTTAATCGAAGAATTCCATCTACAAAAGCCAATTCTTTTATAAATTTACACCCATGTCAAAATCAGGATCAACTACAGCTACTAAAAAATATGTGAAGTACATCTGGATGATTGTAATTGCCCCGGTAGCTTTTATTTTCTTGATTGTCACATTAACAGCTTTTGGTGTATTTGGCACTCTTCCCACTTTCGAAGAATTGGAAAATCCGAATAGCAGTCTCGCCAGTGAAATTTATTCTGCCGATTCAAAAACTTTAGGAAAGTATTACATCCAAAATCGAGTCAACATTCATTACAGCGAACTTTCGCCGTATTTGGTGAATGCATTGAAGGCCACAGAAGATGTACGTTTCGAGGAACATTCCGGAGTGGACATCAAAGGATTGATGCGTGTATTCGTAAAGACGATCATTTTGCAACAAGATGCAGGAGGGGGAAGTACGATCACACAACAATTGGCGAAAAATCTTTTTCCTCGTGAGAACATGAATAAGGTAAAACTTATTCTGCGAAAATTAAAAGAGTGGATCATCGCAGTAAAGCTCGAACGAAATTATACGAAGCAGGAAATTCTTGCAATGTATTTAAATACTGTGGAGTTTGGAAATAATGCCTTCGGAATAAAATCTGCGTGTACTACTTATTTTGGTAAAACAACTGATGAAGTAAAAATTGAAGAAGCGGCTTTGTTGATTGGATTGTTACAAGCACCGTCACGTTATAATCCGGTGCGTAATGTGGAAAGCGCAACGTTCAGACGCAATACTGTTATCGGACAATTGGAAAAATATAAATTTATTTCCGCTACTGCGAAAGATTCATTAATTAAATTACCAATTAAACTCAACTTTCGTCAGGAAGGTCATACAGAAGGATTGGCTCAATATTTTAGAGAGGTCTTGCGACAAGAATTGTTGAAGTGGTGTAAGGATCACAAGAAGGCTGATGGAAATCCGTATAATTTGTATCGCGACGGACTTCGAATTTATACCACCATTGATACGCGTATGCAAGGCTATGCAGAAGAAGCTGTGAAAACACATATGGCGGAGATTCAAAAAACATTTTTGGATCATTGGAAGGGTCGTACGGCATGGGCCGATCAGCCGCAGTTGATTGTTGAAACGATGAAACGAAGCGATCGTTATCACAACATGAAAGAAGCCGGCTCTAATGAAAGTGAAATTAAAAAAGCATTCGATACCAAAACCGAAATGCGTGTTTTTACCTGGAAGGGTGAACGCGATACCGTGATGACACCTTTGGATTCCATCAAGTATTATAAAATGTTTTATCAAACCGGATTTATGTCGATGGAACCGCAAACAGGTTACATCCGCGCATGGGTAGGAGGGAACGATTATAAATATTTTCAATACGATCACGTGAAAGATGGAAAGCGTCAAGTAGGTTCTACATTCAAACCATTTTTATATACCTTGGCAATGCAAGAAGGATATTCTCCTTGTTATGAATTGCCGAATACTCCTGTGACCATCATCGATAAAGCAGGCGTTCCCTGGACACCTTCTAACTCCGATGGAAAATATGGCGGCATGTTATCATTGAAAGAAGCATTGGCGGAATCCGTGAATTGTATCTCCGCATACTTAATGAAACAATTTGGTCCGGAAGCCGTGATACAAGTCGCACGTCGTATGGGAATCACATCTCCTCTTGAACCATTTCCATCTTTGGCATTAGGTACTGCTGATGTTTCCGTTTTCGAAATGGTAGCTGCCTATAGCACTTTTGCAAACAAAGGAGTGTACACAGAGCCACAATATATTTTACGAATCGAAGATAAAAACGGGGCCGTGCTTCAAGATTTTGTTCCGCGTAAGGTAGAAGCCATCTCTGAAGAAACTGCGTATTTAGTTTTGGATTTGATGAAAGGTGTAACTTTATTTGGAACCGGTGCTCGTTTGCGTGGATCTAAATATGCATTCACGAATCCCATCGCCGGAAAAACAGGAACTACACAAAACAACAGCGATGGTTGGTTCATGGGTATCACTCCTGAATTGGTGAGTGGTGCTTGGGCAGGATGTGAAGATAGAGCAATACATTTCCGTACAACACAACTCGGACAAGGAGCAAATACGGCATTGCCCATTTGGGGATTGTATATGAAAAAAGTGTATGCAGATCCCACACTCAATTATTCAAAGAGTGATTTTGAAAAACCCGAAAAACCACTTGGCGTAGAACTCGATTGCAAAAAGTATAACAAGCCAACCGAGCAGCAAAATGGCATTGATGATTTCGGAATTTGATATTTATCGCAATGATCAACGCGAGCATTTTAAACATCATTGAAAAAAAATCTTTTCTCACCTATTCATTTTTTACCATCGCGCTTGCCTGCTTCATGGCTGCATTTATGCCGGAATTATCTTTTGAAGGGGATGTGCATTGGTGGAGGGAATGGGCATTGTATATTCATGAAAATGGATTTTCGAAAGCGTATAAAAGTGATACATTAAACTATCAGCCCGGACTCCTTTACGTCTTACAAATTTGGGCTTATTTAAGTAAACCTTTTTATGCTGATGGAATTATAATCTTAAAAAGATTGTTTTTTGTATTTGATGTTGGCGCAGTACTATTGGTCGCTTTGGTGATAAGAAAATTTGGAAGTTCGATGTATTGGTCATGGATCATTCTATTGAATCCAGCATTTTTATACAATACATTCTTGTGGGGACAATGCGATAGTTTATATATGTTCTTTTGTTTTCTCTGTATTGTTTTTGTTCTCTACAACAAACCATATTTCGCTATTGCCGCCATTGCTTTTGCAATAATGATGAAACCACAGGCTATCTTTATGGGTCCCTTGTTGTTGATTGTATATTCAGGGTGGTTAAAAGAAAAACCACTACGAATTTTTTATTCAACACTTACATTTATTCTCTCTTTGCTTGTTCTTTCAATTCCATTCATCTTACAAGGTGATTTTAACAAGTTAATTCAGATTAGTTTTGGTGCCATTGATCGTATTCCCTCAGTGAGTATGCACGCTTTTAATATATGGTATTTATTGATGCCTGGTCAAGATTTGGTTTGGGTTCCCGATTCTAATTTATTTCTGGGGTTATCATTAAAAATTTGGGGCTTACTCATGTTTACTATGGCTTTAATATTTGTATTGAAACCATTTGCTATTTTTTTCAAAAGATCTTTTTTTACAGATGGAAATTCTAAAAGGTATGGAGCTACCATCCTTTTAGCAACTGTTGTTGTTAATCTGGTTTTTTATTATTTCAACACACAGATGCATGAACGTTATATCCATGCCACTATTTTATTTGCGGGTACCTATGCCATAATCAGAAAAGAGTTTCTCCCATTTATTTTACTATCCATCGCTTATTTCCTAAGTTTGGATATCCTCATGTTTCATTGTCGCTTTCCGGTGGCTGTTTACAAAGCCTTCATACCCTATAACCCAATTTTTATTTCCTTCCTTATTCTATTCTCTTTAATTTTGAGTACAAAGCAATTGTATCGGGATTTTTCACTGTTGAAGTTGAAGTAAATGCCATTAATATTCTGTGTCAATCCAACTTTTTGGTATTTTTGATTCAAATATTTCCAGTTTATGAATAAAGTGGTGAACGGAGCCGATGAGGCCATTCAAGATATGCAGGATAATTCAACCATTATGTTGGGTGGATTTGGTCTCTGTGGCATTCCGGAAAATTGCATCAATGCGCTTGTAAAAAAAGGTGTGAAAGGTTTAACTTGTATCTCCAACAATGCAGGTGTAGATGATTTCGGAATTGGTTTGATGTTGAAAACACGCCAAGTGAAAAAAATGATTTCATCGTATGTTGGCGAAAATGCAGAATTTGAGCGTCAATTACTGAGTGGAGAATTAGATGTAGATTTAGTCCCGCAAGGAACATTAATTACACGTTGCATGGCTGCTGCTTATGGCATGCCTGCTGTGTGGGTGCGTGCAGGAGTAGGAACAGAAGTAGCGATCGGCAAAGAAACGCGTGAATTCAATGGCATCGAATACTTATTAGAGTATGCTTTCGATGCATCGTTTGCGTTAGTGAAAGCATGGAAAGGCGATACACATGGTAATCTCATCTTCAGAAAAACAACGCGAAACTTCAACATGCAAATGGCCATGGCCGGAAAAATTACTGTTGCCGAAGTCGAAGAATTAGTGCCTGCCGGAGAATTAGATCCCGATGCCATCCACGTCCCGGGAATCTATGTGCATCGTATTTTCCAAGGCCATAGTTATGAAAAGAGAATAGAACAAAGGACAGTAAGAAAGAAGTCTTAATGAGAACACGGATTTGACAGATTAAACGGATTTCAGCGGATCTGCTTTTATCCGAAAAATCCGCAGAATCAGTGTTCTATTTAAATTTATTTCTTGTTTAGAATATTACATTATTCGGAACCAATCATAATAGATCATAATCTTCCCACCGCGGCGGGCAGGCAATATAAATCAGTGGCCCATTTGTCCCTTAATAATAAACTAAATGCTTGATAAAAACGGTATCGCGAAACGCATCGCTCAAGAAGTAAAAGACGGCTATTACGTCAACCTAGGCATCGGTATTCCTACCCTTGTTGCCAACTATATTCCCCACGGCGTCGACGTTACGCTGCAGTCGGAAAACGGAATGCTGGGCATGGGACCATTTCCTTTCGAAGGCGATGAAGATGCTGATTTAATTAACGCCGGAAAACAAACCATCACCGAAGTGCCGGGCACCGCTTATTTCGATTCGGCGCTTAGCTTCGGAATGATTCGCGCAGGGAAAGTGGATCTTACAATTTTGGGCGCGATGGAAGTGAGTGAGAATGGTGATATCGCGAACTGGAAAATTCCAGGTAAAATGGTGAAAGGAATGGGAGGTGCCATGGACTTAGTTGCTGCAGCACAAAATATTATTGTGGCGATGCAACACGTCAATAAAGCAGGCGAAAGTAAATTGTTGCCCGCTTGTACCTTACCACTTACAGGTGTAAAGTGTGTGAAGAAAATTGTAACCGAGCTTGCTGTTTTGGAAGTGGTTCCCGGAAAAGGTTTTGTGTTACTCGAACGTGCTCCCGGTGTAACGGTGGAGGACATCCGAAAAGCCACTGCCGGGAAATTGGTGGTGGAAGGAGATATTCCTGAAATGGTGATTGATTAAAATTGTTCGCTTGAAGAAAGCTTGGATTTTTGGTTGTTTGACTTTCATTTGTCTGCTGGCGCTTTATTTCTGGCAGGGACAACATGACATCATTTTTCTCCGGCCTCAGTCGGTACATCAGTGGGCACAATGTGATCGGGCTTCCGTGGCTTTGAATTATTTTCAAGAGGATATGAATTTTTTTAAACCTCGTGTCCACAACCTCGATAATGGAAGTGGAATTACCGGTTTGGAATTTCCTATTGTAAATTATAGCGTTGCTGTTTTGTATTCTTTGTTCGGTTTTTACGAATGGATATATAGAGTTTTTATGCTCATTTTGTTTAGTATTGGAATGATGGTGTTCAGCAAAATTGCTAAGTATTATTTGAAGGATTCCATGCTCGCAACCGGGGTGACATTACTTTATGCAGCAACTCCATTGTTGATGTTTTATGCGGCAAGTTTTCTTCCCGATGTTGCAGCCCTTTCATTTTTTCTTGTGTCATGGTGGATTTTATTGAAAGAGAAAATTCAATCAAAAGCACGATTGATCTATTGGACTTTATTTTTTGCACTTGCCGCCTTAATAAAAATATCAATCCTTATTTATTTACCCCCAATAATGTTTCTTGTTTTTCAAAACGAAGAGACGAAGAAACAAATAAAACACTACTTGTTGGCTTCGGCTGCAGTTATGTTGATTGTTTTTGCATGGTATTTCTATGCTGCTGCCTTAAGTAAATCAACAAACTCCGAAGTATTCTTATTGCGCATGATTTGGGTGAAAAGCTTTTCCGAATTCATAAGTGTGTTTAAAGAAATTCGTGTTTCATGGATAAATCGTTTATATCCTACCACCATTTCTCTTGTTTTGTTTTTTCTCCCCTTGATTTTTTTAATGCTCTCATTTTTTAAATCGAAGTTGAAATATTTTGCAGCCATCGCATGGTTAACCCTTTCTGTTTTTCTTTTATTGATGTGGCCTCAATTAAGACATCATGATTATTACATGATTTCATTGTCTGTTATTTTTCCTGTAGTCATGATCTTAATCTGCCAACTCTTGATTCAGTTTAAAATTCCTCTCAGGATGCTTAGTTTATTGGTATTTGCCTTGGCATTAAATCAGGGAATTCGTTCAAAAGAGAATTTGGAAATTGTATATAATAAGTCAAATTGGCAATACGGATATACCCACTTTGATTTGTATTTTAATTTAGATTCTTCTCTAGCTAATCTTGGAGTTAAGCCCGAAGACCAAATTGTAAGTGTGTATGACCATACTCCGGACATAAGCCTCTACTTGATAAATCATAAAGGAGTAGGTGTTACTTTTCATGACCCAAAGAATACCATCAATGCATACTTAAAGTCAGGACAGTTTAAGTATCTATTGTATAATGTGCACAGCGAGTATGGCGATTCTCCTTTTCAATCCGATGATTTCCCATTGAAATTTATAGGCAAGGCTGATGGATTAGATATTTATAGTGTAAATTCGTACCGTCAAGGCAGCCCAAATAAAGCTTTCAATCTATATCCATGAATCTAAGTATCATTATTCCAATTTATAATGAAGAAGGGAATATAAATGTGCTTTATAATCGACTCACTGCCGTCGCAAAGTCGATGAATGTTTCCTATGAACTCATTTTTATTAATGATGGGAGTAAGGATGCCTCTTTGCCGATGATTATTAATTTAGCTCAACAGGATTCCGCTGTGAAATACATCAACTTTTCACGCAATTTCGGTCATCAGATCGCCGTGAGCGCCGGTCTTGATTATTGCGTTGGTGAAGCGGTGGCAATTATTGATGCCGATTTACAGGATCCTCCTGAAATGATTTCGCAGCTCTATGATAAAATGAAAGAAGGCTTTCAAGTGGTGTATGCCCGCCGACGTAGTCGCGCAGGAGAAGGCTTTCTGAAAAAATTTACGGCTAAAATGTTTTATCGCGTCCTCGCCAAAATTACCTCTATTAAGATTCCAGTCGATACAGGCGATTTTAGAATCATGCACCGTAAAATTGTAGATGTGCTTAAACAAATGCCGGAGCAACAAAAGTATTTGCGTGGTCAAATTGCCTGGGCAGGTTTCAACCAAACGTATGTGATGTATGATCGTGATGAACGACATGCCGGTGCTACAGGATATACTTACAAAAAAATGATTCGTCTAGCTTTGGATGGCATCACCGGCTTTTCAAATTTGCCTTTGAAATTTGCCACTTTCGCAGGCTTTATCGTATCTGGAATAGCTTTTTTAATAAGTCTATACGCACTTTACTCAAGATTTGTAAGTAAAGATTATGTGCCGGGATGGACATCATTAATTCTAGCAGTCTTATTTATTGGAGGTGTGCAATTAATAAGCATTGGTATTATTGGCGAATACATGAGTAGATTAAGTGCGAATGTGCGAAACCGACCAATCTATATTGTAACCGAAACTAATGTGGAAGAGACTAAGTAATCCGGTTTTTTTTGGGACGGGAATTGTTTTCCTTTTCTTCTCCTTCTGGGTCCTGATAGGACTCAATCACTATAAAGATTTTGGAATTTCTTGGGATGAAGATTTTGCCCGTGAATTGAATGGGAAAAAAGCCCTGGATTATATGAATGGTATCAATAAGGAAGATTATTTGCAGTGTTCTGAAAGATACCATGGACCTGTATTTGAAATATTTTTATATAAACTGGATAAGATTTTTAAATGGAAAGAATCTCAGAAGATTTTTTATTATAGACATTTGACTACTTATTTATTTTATTTACTCTCTGCATTTTGTTTTTACATCTTATGTAGAAAATTATTTGAAAGCGTTTTTATCGGTTTGTTTGCAACATCATTGTTTTTGATGTGCCCCAAACTTTTTTCAGATTCATTTTATAATTCAAAGGATAGCGTGAATGTGGCCTTTATGACCTTAAGCTTGTTTTCACTACATCTGTTCTTGCTTAAACCAAAAATAAAATCTGCCGTCGTTCACGGAATTATTTCCGGTATGTTTGTTAGTGTGCGCATAACAGGAATTATTGTATCCCTAACGACGCTAGCAGCCGGATTTATAAAGGAATTGTTTTTTCCGGAAAAGAAATTCACATCAAAATATTGGATCAATAATTTCGTTTTTATAGTTATCGCGTGCGCCAGCATAATATTAACATGGCCGGTTTTATGGATAGGCCCCATTGAACAGTTTAGTATTGCCTGGAAGGAAATGAGTAATTTCTTCTGGATCAGCACCACACTTTACTTGGGCGAATATGTTTGGTCAAACAAACTTCCTTGGCATTATGTTCTCGGTTGGATCGCTTTGTCCTTGCCTACTTTCTATCTATTTCTTTTTTTATCAGGTGTAGCGTTATTGATTTGGGATTTTATTAGAAGACCTGTGAAATCTGATTTTCGATTTTTATTTGTACTGTTGGCTTTATTTTTATTTATAACTCCTATTGTTGCTGTCATTTATTTGAATTCTGTGGTGTATGATGGTTGGCGTCACTTGTATTTTATTTATCCTTGTTTTGTTTTAGTGGCCGCATATACGGTTTTTCGAATTTTGGAAATTACAGGGAAACATAAAAAAATTACTACTGTACTTTTATGTGTTCCTTTTATTTTTGTGGCTTATGATATGATCCGACTTCATCCTTATCAACATTTATATTTGAATAGCCTTTATTATTCCAATCTGGGTGAGGCCAGGTTTAATATGGAGATGGATTATTGGGGATTGACTTACAAAGAGGGTTTAACTTGGATTGCAAAAAACGATTCTCGACAGAAAATCAAAGTTATTGCTGATAATTATCCAGGTGAGTTGAATGCATTAATTTTGGACAAACAAGATCGTTGGCGAATCACATTCGTTAAACAGTCCGAAGATGCTGATTATTTTATTGGGAATTACAGATGGAGAAGAAGCGAATATGAAATGGAAAATGAAGTGTATTCGATAGTTGTAGATAAGGCAAAAGTATTATCGGTATATAAACTCAAGTGAAGTGAAGATTGGAGGGGCAAAATCAATCAGGAATTATTGGACGTATTTTATTATATTTCTTTTGTTTTTGGCTGTTTATTTTCGCTGGGTAAGTCATGGCTGGGAAAAAATTGTAGACAGTGACGGCCGCGGATATTTCGCATACCTACCTGCTGTATTCACTTATCATGATTTAGATTTCAGATATTTTTTCTCAGGGAAATTGGATGTGCCAGCTGATTACACGAATAATTTCTTGTTTATTATTGATGAAAGATACGTCATTAAATATCCACCGGGAGTTGCTTTGATGTTAGCTCCCTTTTATTTGTTGGCTATGTTATTCACTTTTGTTTTTGGATTTGACCCTTCAGGTTATTCCTTTTTTTACCAGGTCTACGTAAGTATTGCAGCTATTAGCTATAGCTTATTGGGAGTGAAATGGGTATTGGAATTGCTGAAGAGAATGCATGTGCATGAAAAAGTTTTTCCATGGATTGCCTTGGCATTACTTTTCGGGACCAATCTTACAGTGTACATGATTCATGAGCCGAGTATGTCGCATGCTTTTTCATTTGCAGCGGTGTCAGGTTTTTTACTTTTCATTAAACGATTTATGGATGGCGGAGAGAATAAAAATTTACTCAAAGCATCTGTGGCCTTTGGCGTGATTCTTTTGATTCGCCCTGTTAATGGAATTGCCGTGTTCGGACTTTTGTTTTTGTTGAAGGATTTTGATGAGTTGAAAAAATTATTCTACGGGTTTTTCAATGATAAATTCACCTTAGTAAAATGTCTCTTTGCTTTTGCTCTCATCGTTTTCATACAGCCTTTGTTATGGTATTTGCAAAATGGGCATTGGTATGTTTGGACTTATTTAGGGGAATCCTTCCGCTGGGAAAACCCGGAAATCATGAAGGTGCTTTTCAGTTATCGCAAAGGATGGCTGTTGTATACACCCTATATGCTCTTGTTGATTCCTTCTTTTTTGATGATTATTTTTAAGCGCGATTTATTTAAAATCTTAGGAATATTATTTTTCTGGGGAATTTTAATTTATGTTATAAGTTCATGGTGGTGCTGGTATTACGGCGGTAGTTTTGGGCAACGCGCATTCATTGAATTTTATCCTGTAGCAATTTTGTCCTTTGCTCCTTTGCTTCTGTGGATGGAGGGAAAAATAATTTTTAAAGTCTTCCAGGTTTTCACTATTCTCTGTGTTGTGTTTAATTTGATTCAATCTTATCAATACCGAAGTAATATTCTGCATTATGATTCCATGAACAAACAAAAGTACTGGAGTGTGTTTCTTCGCACCGATGTTTCCTATGAATGGAAAGTGTTCATCAATCCTAATGAAATGGTTCCGGAGCGAATTCAAGGCAAAGAAATTTTGAAGTCCTTCACCGATTTTGAATCCTGTTCTAATGGTTCAGAATGGATGCCTTGCAAAAGCGATTATATCGACACAGCTGTTTCTGGAAATCATGTAGCATTATTTGGTGCTGAAGAGAGTTATTCGCCGATGTACAAGAAAATTATTGGAAGAAGTATTGTGAACCCTTCTATTTTTGTTCGTGGTTTTGCCCAGGCTTCCTTAAGTGATCCAGGAACTCACTTGGTCATTGCGGTGGATGATAGTTCCGGACAAAACGTTTTCAAAGTGAGAAAAAGTATTGTAGAAATATGGCAAGCGCCTAATCAAGATTTATTGCCCTATCGTGGATTCGAATTTGAATGCCTGCTTCCTCCGAATCTACACAATGAAACAATTGTCGTTTATCTCATCTCGCCACATGAAAAGGTAAAGTTGGACGATCTTTTCTTGGTCTTATTTGAATAGAACTATTTATTATATTTGCCCTATGAAAAAGATTAAGATTATTTCTGTCGTATTAATGTTCTTCGTAGTAACATCTTGCGGAAGCGATAGTGAAGATTATATTGCAGTCTATAAGAATGATATGGATACCCAACTTTCCTGGACCGACAACCCTTTTCCACATTTAATTCGCAACCCGAACGCAAGGTCGGGAATGTACGTTTGTCGCTTGGATTCAATGCATGCCTTTTCTCCAACGTTTAGTATGACCGTGAATAGAATTGCCACTGAAAAATTTACAAAAGTAAAAGTAAGTGCATGGATTAAAGCGGAAGACCTGAGTGCTGATGTACATTTGGTCGTAGATATTCATGATGGTAATAATAATTCTTTGGAATGGTTGGCAAAGAATTTTACCGGCCCTGCACTAAATAAAAAGGATTGGGAAAAATATGAGTTTGAGGTCAATCTCTCGGAAAATGATCGTTTTAAAGAAACTAATATTTTGAGGATTTATGTAAGTAATGGCAAAAGTACTGCTGTACTTTGTGATGACATTGAAATCGCATTTTATTAATTAAATGAAGGGATCGAATGCTTTTCTCATACCTTGTATTCTTGCATGGGTGCTTTGGTTAGCTTTTAGTTTGTTTTTTGGTTTCGATAGATTGTATGGAGATGCTGCTTTTTATCTTTTTGATGTTATTAATGATTTAAGATTTTCTATTGCACATCACCGTCCTGCCGGCTATTTAATAGAATTTATTCCCTTGTGGCTAGCGAAAAACAATGCTCCCATGGAGCAAATTATACTTTGGTTTTCTTTGAACGAATCCTTGGTTTTGATTTCGTTTAGCATGGTAGCGGGAGTGCTTATGAAAGATTTTCGATTGAGTTTGGCAGTGATGCTTCCGTTTTTTCTGGGCGATCGTTACAATTATTTTAATCCCGTTTCCGAATTGCTCTTGGCTACTCCGGTTTTCATTTTGATCTTCGGCTGCTTGTATTTGAAAGGTGATAAGTTATGGGTGCAATTATTATTTCTTCCGATCACTGTTTTTGTCGTTTACTCACATCCGCTTTATTATATTCTTTTGCCGCTAAGTTACGGATTAATTTTTTTGTTGAAGAAAGTGCCAACGAAATGGAATATTGTCCACGCTTTTTTTATTGTTGGAACTATTTTACTGCGTTATTTCACCATTAATGAATATGATTTAATGCAATTTGAAGCCGATTACAAAACCGGTTTTTCTGAAATATTGAATCATTTTTCGAATAACACCGAATCACTAAAGCTCTTGATGGTTTTTGCAGGATTGTTAATAGTGGTAGTGCTGTCTTTGACTATTTTGTTTAAAAGAGAAAATAAAATTATTGGCTTGTACGCATCTACTGTATTCTTTGCTTTGATAGGCCTTGTCATATACAAATACAGTCACCTTTTTCCGGATACGATGGAGCCATTCGAGCGTTATCTTTTTCCGGCATCCATTTTTGTTTCCTTGCTGTTTTATGTAAGTTCATTTCATCCTTTTAAGTATTGGCCTTCTATCCTAACAGTAATTATAGTTTATCAAGCCATTCACTTGTTTAATTATGGGAAAAAGGTTCAAAGTAGAAATTATCAATTGGCTTCTTTGATCGAGTACGGTCAACAACATCATTATTCTAAAGTGATCGTGAAGTACTTTAATTTCAATCCTACTCGTTTAGGTCACGATTGGATAATGACATCCGAATCATTGTTGCTATCAAAGATGATTGGGAATAAAAAGAATGTTCAGGTGGCCGTGTATGAATCTTATGATGCCGAACTTTTGAAGAGCATGAAGGAGGATCAGTTTATTTATTTTCCCTGGTGGTCTATCAACACAAATACCATGAACCCGGAATATTTTAATATGTATCCGCAAGCTTTGACAAACGTAAATGCAAATACTGATTCATTTGATTTAACCAGTATTGACTCTTCTTTGTTCGAAGTGAAATTAGAGTCGGAGGAATTTTCTGCAGATGAGAAAAACAGAAAAGAAAAACTTATGCTTATGAATAAAAGCGCGCAAACCATATTTTCTGGACTTGAAACGGATGCGATCCAAATAGAATACAAATGGGTAAGGAAAGGTGTGGAGATGAAATTAGGTGGCAAGGTCGCTTTGTTGGCGGATCTTAAACCCGGCACTTTGAAACAACTTATTATTGTGGATACACCCAAAGAGGCAGGAACTTATGATTTGGCTTTCTATTTCGTTTTCAATGAGAAGGAAAGGAAATCATTCTATACATTGAAGGATATTTGCGTAAATTAATGCTTTTTGGAAGGATATCGGCTGTAAACGATATCTTTGCAGCCTTATTCGAAAATAAATGAAAGTTGCTGAATTCTTTGAGCTCTTTTTAATAGAACTGGAAAATCAATCCTCGCTTTGGTCGTACTATAAGTACCATACCGATGTGAAGAGTTTTGCGTTTCGGAAAGCGTATTTCTGTCAGCGTTTGGTAAAATAGTGAACATCTTCTTTTCGTCTTTGTTTGTCATCAAAATATAATGGTTCATTGAAGAAATCATAGGCAAGGATGGTGCTGTTGTTTTTAAAGTGAGCTGTAATTTTTTTTAAGTGTTCTTCGGTTTGACGGGATTCGGGAAAAACTTTTAAAGTGAGTATGGCCTTGAGACCTGCCTGATCAATGGCTTCAAGCAACTCTGATATCGCCTGAAAATATTGTCGGTATTTTTCTTCTGTATCCATTGTGAATCGTTTATCATAAACGGTCCCATAATCTCCCTTGAAACAAATCCTTCCTGTAAACTTATCTTGTACTTCCGCTTCTCCTATGCCGGTTATATGTACCGTATAAATCCCATGTCATGAATCAATACCAAGGTAGCTTTTAGTTCATTTAATCAGGAGTCGCGATTATTCGCATGAAAATCATGTTGTGGACATATCCTGAATAAACGGATGGCCACATCATTGTATCGTTCATACGTAAAGTAGTAACGAAATTTATTGCCATGAGGTGAAATGGATTGCCTTCTACATTGAAGGATCCGTTTTTTATTGAAACGAATTTTTCATTATGCTCATATTGCTCATCCGTTATTAAGTTTGAAGTTTTACTGTTCGAAGAAAAATATCCAAATCCTAATAAACAGAAGAGTAAAAATAGAAGAAGGTATTTAATCATTTGTTAAAATACTATAAAGTTTAAGCAATAGGACGAGGTCACTTGAGTAGGGCAAACTTAGTCAAAATTTTATCTACCAAGAACTGTAACCGAATTTGAACTTTTCATCGAATAAATTAAATTTTTTCTTGCTATTTAAAACTTTAGCTATCCACCAAAATGCAAAAGACTCTTTTGTAAATGTTATTTAACGGAAGAGCTGAACAAATAATCTATATATTTGCTTCAATTTTAATGATGGCTACTCTAATTGTGTATATTATAAGATCTCCTTATGAATTTGAAGAAACCGATTTTTAATTCAAAAACAACAGGCTGGTTTCTGATAGCATTTTTATATGTTATACAGTTAGTTTTTAAAATCATGCCATTTGACACTTTGAATTTTTTGTCATGGGATGTTTATGGTTATTATTCTTATCTGCCTTTTAATTTGATTCATCATGATATTGGGATGCAGAATCAGGATGTCGTTAAGGACATATTCGAAAGGTATAATCCCTCTTCTACTTATTATCAAGCCTTCCAACTCGAGAATGGAAATTGGATTTCCTCCTATTCGATTGGGATGTCTTTTCTTTATCTGCCATTCTTTTTAATAGCCCACACATGGACGTATTTTAGTAATTATTCTCCCGATGGATTTTCATATCCTTATCAAGTTTGCATCTCCATGGGCATGCTCATTTATTTTTCAATTGGAATTATCTTCCTCCGTAAATTGTTGCTGCGTTTTTTCGAAGATAAAATTGTTGTTTTGACAATGTTAATTTTGATCCTGGGCACAAATATTTTTCAAGAGGCGTTTAATGATGGTTTGGAGCCACATAATATTCTTTTTGCATCTTATTGCATTTTGATGTATTTGTTGGATAAATGGTATGAAAGACCAACACGAAGAAATTCTATGATTTTGGGAGCTTTATTGGGTTTTATCCTTATGATAAGAGGAAGTGAAGTAGTTTGCGGAACGCTCGTTGTTTTGTGGGGAGTGAATTCAAGGGCCGGATTGCATTCCCGATTTTTTTACATCCGTAATCATCTTAAGTTTTATTTGATGGCTCTAGGAGTTGCCCTCTTAGTATTTAGTCCTCAAATAATGCATTGGAAAATAGTCACTGGTCATTGGGTCTTTAATAATTATAAAATGGCTGAGGGGTTTAATCTTTTACGTCCCAATTTGATTGATTTTTTCTTCAGCTTTAAAAAGGGCGTTTTAATTTATACTCCCATGTTAATTTTTGCTATAGCCGGACTGTTTACTAAATCATTCCGAAATTCACGTGGTTCGTGGGCCATTTCTGCTTTTTTGATTTTTAACACCTATCTCATTTCTTGTTGGTTGGTTTGGTGGGGGGCAACTAGTTTCAGTTCGCGTTATTTTGCTCAGTCATTGTCGCTTTTCGCATTGCCACTCGGATTTATCATTAAATTATTGAGTGAGCGTAAATGGTGGCTTCAAATCATTTTTTACGGAATAGTATCAATATTCGTTTTCTTGAATTTGTTCCAGTCGTGGCAGTTTATGAATGGAATCCTTCATGGCGAACGCATGACTTATAAATATTACAAAGCAATTTTCTTAAAAACTGAAATTCCTGATGGCGCCTGGAATCTATTGGAACCAGATTTAGATTTACCGGGGTCAAATGATTTTCCCGGTAAAGAAAAGTTCAATAGACGGGTGATTAGCTACTTGGATTTTGATTCATTAAATACTTTATTCATTAAACCCAACTTGCTCGATTCTTCTAGAAGTTATGATGGGAAGTATAGTTTAAGATTGAATGCCGATAATCTTTATTCACCAACTCTTAGAGTTCCAATGAATGAGTTGACCGATAAGGATTATGTTTGGATTGGAGTAGAATTATATTATTTACCTGAATATGATCTAAAAGAAAATCCAGCCAGCCTTGTGGTACATATGGAAATTAAGGGAAACTGTAGATCGTATACCAAATACAGGGCTTTGGATTTCGAAACATTACCTTATCAGTTGAACGAATGGAATAAAGCAGAGTTCTTTTATTTGACACCTAGGCCCTTTTCACAACATGATAAATTATGGGTTTACCTGTACAATCGAAGCTCGAAACCCGTTTTTTTCGATAAAATGAAGGTTGTAGTGTACGAGCCGAAATAAAAATTCGACCAAATTCATAGATTGTAGCAGTTGAGTTAATTGATTTTGAGCTTTTTCCTGATTAGTTGATATTTAGTATCTTCGCCCTCCCGAATTGGAAGAATGATAAACGTTGATAAATTCTTTGATTTGTTTCTTGAGGAACTAAAAGGAAACAAAGGACTTTGGTCGTACTATAAGTACCATACCGATGTGAAGAGTTTTGCGTTTCGGAAGGCGTATTTCTGTCAGCGTTTGGAGTATATCGAAAATGCAATTCGTAACAAGGAATCCATCACCTGGGATGTCGGTTGTGGCTATGGTACCACTGCAATTTTTCTTGCTTTGAATGGCTATAAAGTACATGGCACAACCTTGGAGTTTTATTTCAAAGAAATTCCTGCGCGTATTAATTATTGGTCTCAATATGGTGATGTAAGTGGTTTTACCTACGATTACGAAGATATTTTTGATGAGTCGAAGAACACATCCATGTACGATTACATCATCGTTCAAGATACTTTGCATCACTTAGAACCTCTGGATAAAGCTTTACAGATTATGTCGCGTCACCTACAAGATCATGGAGGAATGGTGGTGATTGAAGAGAACGGAAGTAATTTGATGCAGCGATTTAAATTGTATTTGCAACGAGGAAACAAACGCATCATTGAAATTTATGATGAACGTTTGAAAAAACATATTCTTCTTGGAAATGAAAATATTCGTTCGCTTAACACGTGGAGAAATGCGATGTTGGAAAATGGATTTTCTATTGACAATGAGAGTGTGCAATATGTAAGAGCGTTACCACCATTTCTGTTTAATAAGTATTCTGCAGATGAGGCGGTCGCTAAAGAACAAGCGCTGTGGAAGAAAAATGGATTGGCAAAAGAGTATTTATTTTTCGGAATTAATTTCATCGCTCGTCCTTTGTCGGAAAATAAAATTGCTACCACTCCTTCCCTGCAAGGTGAAAAAATAAATAATTAATTTTATACCATGTCGCAAAAACTTTCTATCGTTATTCCGGTGTACAATGAATCCAAAACGGTTCATCTTATCCTCGATAAAATCGGGAAGGTAGTGCTTTCTGAAGCAATGAAGATGGAGGTTATTGTGGTGAATGATTTTTCTACCGACAATACACTGGAAACGCTTGATAAGTACAAACAAACGCATCCGGATTTTCCGATGGTGATTCACTCTCAACCAAAGAATATGGGCAAAGGTGCCGCGCTTCATCGTGGCATAAAAGAAGCCACCGGCGATTATGTGGTCATTCAAGATGCCGATTTAGAATATGATCCTTCCGAGTACAATCGTTTGTTGCAACCCATCCTGGATGGATTTGCCGATGTAGTATATGGCTCCAGATTCATTGGTGGTAGAGCCCATCGAATTTTATTTTTCTGGCATACGATGGGCAATCATGCACTCACCTTTATGTCAAATATGTTTACAAATCTGAATTTAACAGACATGGAAACTTGTTATAAGTTGTTTAAACGCGAAGTGATTCAATCTTTGGATTTAAAAGAACGTCGCTTCGGATTTGAACCGGAAGTTACAGCCAAAATTTCTCGTATCCCGAATTTGAGAATTTATGAAGTGGGTATTTCCTATTACGGTCGTACGTATGCAGAAGGAAAAAAGATAAATTGGAAAGACGGATTCAGAGCGATTTATTGCATTGTGCGCTATAATATTTTTAAATAGTTTGTGTTTGTTTCTTTTGATAAAGGATTTTTTAATAATTCAATAGGATGTTCAATTGAAAAAGATTCACTACATTTTATTTTCCGGCCTGTTGCTTCTTGTTATTTTAAGCAGATGGTTTTTTATTAACGATGTTTCGAGCGACTTTACCTATGCATTTGAACCCTGGGCAAATTATATTCGCGAGCACGGTGTGTTTGACGCGTTCAAGGATAATTTCTCCAATTATACGCCTCCCTATTTACATATTATGAGTCTAGGCGTAGGGCTAAATTTTAACATGCTTTATTATTTAAAGGTGCTTGCTTTTATTTTTGAAGCACTCACTGCGTATTATGTTTTTAAAATTATTCGGATAAAATATTCTTACGAATATGCCCTGTATGCCGCGCTCTTTTTTTTATTGATTCCTACGGTTATTTTAAATGGGGCAAGATGGGCGCAGAGTGATATTATTTACACCGGATTTATTATAATGGCACTTTATTATCTGTTGACAGAGCGTATTGTTTATACAATTTTGTTCTTTGGAATTGCATATGCGTTTAAGCAGCAGGCTGTTTTTGTGTTTCCTTTTTTGTTGCTGTGGGTATTGACGAAGCGTGTTCCTCTTCACTATTTATTGCTCTTCCCAATGCCTTTTTTATTGAGTCTGATTCCTTCTATTATCGCGGGAAAGGATCCTGGGTCGGCGTTGTTGGTGTACATCAATCAAGATTATGAATTTGTGAATAGGTTGTCTATTAATGCTGCTACTTTTTATAATTTTTTTACCATCGACGATAACAATTTTTACTTTTTTAAAGTAGGAGGAGTGTTATTCACCGGGATCTTGGTGTTGTTATCCATGTTCGTTATTTACAAACGAAAAATTTTAAATAAAGAAAATGCCATTAAAATCATTTTGTTGTTTTCCATTTTCGTTCCGTTTTTTCTGCCAAGAATGCACGAGCGATATTTTATGATTGCAGAATGTTTAAGTGTACTGTATGTTTTCTATTATCGTGAGCAATTTTATTTACCATTGCTTATCATCTTTCCAACAACCATTACGTATTTGAATTATTTTGGAATGGATCCTTTATTGTCTTTAAAGGGATGTTCGTTTTTGATGTTGGGTGGATTAATTATTTCTGGGTGTTCAGTTTTTTATCTAAATAGAAATAAAGAAGTAGAGCAAATTGAATAGTCTGTAACATTGAATTTTCAAATGATTTTTTTCACCTAAATTCGCATCTGCAATGAGCTCCTACCATTTTAAAGAATACGACGAAGAAGGTTTGAATACGCTGGAAGCGATCAGCAATGCGCATCAATTTAATCGTTGGATGTTCGAACAAGTGCAGCCATATATGCAAGGACGTATTTTAGAGGTCGGAAGTGGCATCGGAAATATATCCAAATACTTTATTGATGCGCATGCCGATATTGAATTGTCGGATGTTCGTTCGGCTTACTGCGATGAGCTGAAGAGGAAATTCGGAAATCGTAAGGTGCATACACTTGATTTAGTCCATCCGAACTTTGTGAATGAATACCAGGATTTGCTTGGAAAATTCGATTCCTGTTTTGCATTGAATGTTATTGAGCATATTGAAGATGATAAACTTGCCATGAAAAATCTGGTGACTTTGTTAAAGAAAGGGGGGAAGGTAGCCATTCTTGTTCCGGCCGGCCCATCTCTTTATAATGACATCGACAAAGGACTTTATCATTTCCGTAGGTATACCACAAAGAGTATTACGCAGCTTTTCTATTCTGCCGGCTTGCGCATCAATAAAAAATGGATGTTTAACGCCCTCGGTATCCCTGCCTGGTTCTTCGGAGGAAAAATCTTGAAGAAAAAAGAAGTAGATGGGGAGCAGATGAGTTTGTATAATAAACTCGTAACCATCGCACGTATTATCGATGCGGTTACTTTTAATAAGTTGGGGCTTTCGGTAATAGCCTTGGGAACTAAATAGGTCGTTGGTCGTTAATGGTTGGTCATTCGTCATTGGTCTTTCCAATTAATATTATCTAATCATGAAACAATGAATATGGGCCACTTATTTTTTATTGCCTGCCCGCCACGGGATAAAACAAAGCGAATCCTCTAGTCCAAATATACCCGCGGTCTCTGCGCAGGTACCTGTAGGCTTCCACTTTACTAATTAAACTTGATCTTCAATTTTAGGAATTCCTTCAGGTTCCCTGCGTCACTGCGGCTAGATTGGAAGATTCAAACAAAAGCACCCATTTTTCCATCTTTAAGACTATTCCCATTTAGAGAACGACTATTTTAAACACTTTCAAATTGAAAATCAGTAAATTAACATCAAATAAAATATGTTAATATGTTTTGCAAATCTCTTTATTTATTCTAATTTTGCCCTCCCATTGTAAAAACAATACTAATTATAACAACGTGGATACTTTAAGTTACAAAACTGTATCGGCCAATGCCAAGACAGTAACCAAGGAGTGGGTCGTGCTGGATGCGAAAGATCAGGTTTTAGGTCGTTTCTCATCTCAAGCAGCGATGATGCTTCGTGGAAAAAACAAAGCCAATTACACTCCCCATGCCGATTGCGGCGATAATGTGATCATTATTAATGCGGATAAAATTCGTTTAACAGGTCGTAAATGGACCGAGCGTGAATACGTTTCTCATACGGGTTACCCGGGTGGACAGCGTTTCATTACGCCCGAGAAATTAATCATCCAGAAACCTACAGCGGTGGTGGAAAGAGCGATTTACGGAATGCTTCCAAAAAATCGTTTGGGAAATGCCATTAAGGGCAATCTCTTTATTTATGCGGGTTCAGAGCATCCTCATGCTGCTCAACAACCAAAAGCAACCACCCTTAAGTACTAATCAAGAACATGGAAATTACACATACCATAGGTCGTCGTAAGACCGCCGTAGCCCGAGTTTATGTACAGCCGGGTAACGGTACCATTAAGGTGAATCGCAAAGATTATAAGGATTATTTTCCTACACTTCCTTTGCAGAAATTAATTCAGCAAGCCTTTGATTTATCATTGACTCGTGATCATTATGATGTTACTGTCAATGTATTTGGCGGTGGTTACAATGGTCAGGCAGAAGCTATTCGTATGGCTTTGGCTAGAGCACTTTGTAAAATCAATGCAGAATACCGCCCGATCTTAAAAGCAGGTGGTTTACTTACCCGTGACCCACGTATGGTTGAACGTAAGAAGTTCGGTCAGCGCAAGGCTCGTCGTCGCTTCCAATTCAGCAAGCGTTAATTTTATTGATGTGCTTGTTTGGCTTGCCAACACAATTACATCGCCCTCAACATTTAGTTATATCCTTATATAAATAGCGTAATGATCAACGTAACGCAAGAAGAACTTCTCAATGCCGGTGTCCACTTCGGTCACTTGAAGCGTAAATGGAACCCTAAGATGGCAGCGTACATCTTTATGGAACGTAATGGCATTCATATCATCGATCTGAATAAGACCCATGCGAAAATGGAAGAAGCAGCAGCTGCCGTAAAGCAGATTGCAAAATCAGGGAAGAAAATTTTATTCGTTGCTACTAAAAAGCAAGCGAAAGAAATCGTAGCCTCTGCAGCTAAATCTGTAAATATGCCTTACATCACTGAGCGCTGGCCCGGTGGTATGTTAACGAATTTTGCTACCCAGCGAAAGTCGGTGAAGAAAATGACTTCATTGGACAAAATGTTGACCGACGGTACTGCCGATCATCTCTCTAAAAAAGAGCGTTTGATGATGGCTCGTCAGAAAACAAAAATGGAAAAATTGATTGGATCCATATCTGATTTGAATCGTCTTCCTGCAGCTTTATTCATTGTTGATACAGTGAAAGAACATATTGCTGTGAACGAGGCCATCAACTTAGGAATTCCAACCATCGCTATCAATGATACGAACAGTGATCCTACTTTAATCGATTTCCCGATTCCGGCGAATGATGATGCGAGCAAGTCAGTGGAATTAATCATGAACGTAATGGTGAAGGCTGTAGAAGAAGGTCTTGCCGAGCGTAAAGTAGATAAAGAACAAGAGCGTGAGCGTGACGCAGCCAACGAAGAAGAAGCAGCAGATGACAATAAAATGGCAACTGTTACTGATGAAGAAGGTGGTGATGCTCCGGCAGCCGGAAGAGGAAACTCAAAAGGTCCGGGTGGCGCAGGCCGTCCCCGCAAAGCCGGTCCACGTAAATAATCGTGATATACAAAGGAGCGGGATGTCATAAAGCATCCCGTTTTCTTTAAATAAAATTTTCGGAAGAATATTTCGAGCAAGAAAAAATAATTGAATCAAATTAAAATATCTCTAATAAAATGTCAACTACTACAACAGTAACTGCAGCCGATGTGAACAAGTTGCGTCAAATGACAGGCGCTGGAATGATGGATTGTAAAAAAGCCCTCTCAGAAGCGAATGGCGATTTCGATGCCGCTGTAGATTACCTTCGTAAGAAGGGTCAGAAAGTAGCCGCTAGCCGTGCCGATCGTGATGCAAAGGAAGGCTATATCATTTCTAAATTGAATGCAGATGCAACAGCAGGTTATTTAATCGGCTTGAGCTGCGAAACTGATTTCGTTGCTAAGAACGAAGGATTCGTAACTTTTGCAGAGTCTATCTTGAATGCAGCAATGTCTAACGATCCAGCTGATGTGGAGGCTTTAAAAGCACTTCCTTTAGATGGTGAAACAGTCAACGATAAATTGTTCGACATGATCGGAAAGATTGGTGAGAAAATCGAATTGAGTTCTTATTTCAAAATTACTGCTCCTCGTGTTGTTGTTTACAATCACCCGGGAAATCGTTTGGCTTCTATGGTAGGTCTTTCTTCCGCTGCTGCTTCTGCAGAAGCAGGAAAGGATGTGGCGATGCAAATTGCTGCGATGAATCCGGTAGCCATCGATAAAGACGATGTTGACAGCAGTGTGATTGAGCGAGAACTTGAAATTGCAAAAGATCAAATCCGTCAGGAAGGAAAACCTGAAGAAATGGTGGAGAAAATTGCTGCAGGTAAATTGAATAAATTCTATCAGGAAAATACCTTGTTGAATCAAGCATTCATTAAGGAAGATAAAAAATCGGTTCGTCAATTCTTGGACGGCGTTGAGAAAGGTCTCACCGTGACAGTTTTCAAGAGAGTGCAATTGGGATAAGATTTAATCTTAAATTATTTCAAAAGCCGATCTGGAAAATTTCTAGTTCGGCTTTTTTATTAGCTGCAAGCTGCAAGCTGTAAGCCTCAAGCCTCAAGCTGCAAGCCTCAAGCCGCAAGCTACAAGCTGCAAGCTACAAGCTGCAAGAGCTTCGCACTCCAAACTCCGATCTCCAAACTCCGATCACCAAACTCCGATCTCCGATCTCCGATCACCAAACTCCGATCACCAAACTCCGATCTCCAAACTCCGATCTCCAAACTCCAAACTCCGATCTCCAAACTCTGATCACCAAACTCCGATCTCCAAACTCCAAACTCCGATCACCAAACTCCAAACTCCAAACTCCAAACTCCGATCTCCAAACTCCAAACTCCGATCTCCAAACTCCTCACTCCAAACTAAAGAATGCCTCTAGCCAACAACATCTCCCGCATCAGCGCGCTGCCTTTGCAGCAAATTACTCAAGAATTCGGAACGCCTTTGTACGTGTACGATGGAAATAAAATTGTTGATCAATATAAACGATTGACGGATTCTTTTTCGGGAGTCAAGTTGAAAATAAAATATGCATTGAAAGCATGTAATAACATCAACATTCTTCGATTGCTTTTGAAACAAGGATCGGGTCTCGACGCGGTTTCTATTCAAGAGGTGCAACTGGGATTGATGGCAGGATTTGAACCTTCCGAAATTTTATTTACACCGAATTCGGTAGCGTTTGATGAACTTGTCGCTGCTGTAGAATTGGGAGTGCAAGTGAACATTGATAACATCTCGCTGCTCGAACAGTTCGGACACAAATACGGAAATTCGGTGCCGTGCTGTATTCGTATTAATCCGCATATTGTTGCTGGTGGTACTTCTCATATTCAAACCGGACATATCGATTCGAAGTTTGGTATTTCGATTCATCAGATGCGCCACGTTTTGCGCATCATCGAGAAAGAAAAAATTGTAGTGAATGGTTTGCACATGCATACCGGTAGTGATATCCTCGACTCCGGAGTATTTGTGCGTGCCGCAGATCTTCTCTTCGACGCAGCCGTTAGTTTTCCGGATCTTGAATTCCTGGATTTCGGCAGTGGATTTAAAGTGGCGTATAAAGAAGATGATGTGACTACGGATGTTGAAGAATTGGGAAAAGTAATCACCGATCGCTTTCATGCTTTCTGTAAAGAGTACGGAAAGGAATTGGAACTTTGGTTCGAACCCGGAAAGTTTTTAGTGAGCGAAGCCGGAATTTTATTGGTGAATGTGAATGTGATTAAACAAACTACCGCTACTGTTTTTGCCGGTGTAAATTCGGGACAAAATCATTTGATACGTCCCATGTTTTACGATGCCTATCATCACATCCTCAACATTAGTAATCCAACAGGAACGCCGCGCATTTATTCGGTAGTAGGTTACATCTGCGAAACCGACACCTTCGCCATCGATAGAAAATTGAATGAAGTGCGCGAAGGCGATACATTAGCTTTGATGAATGCCGGTGCTTACGGATTCACCATGAGTAATAATTACAACTCACGGTTGCGCCCTGCCGAAGTGTTGGTAATGGACGGCAAATACCATCTCATCCGACAACGTGAAACCATGGATGACATCATGAGAAACATGGTGGAGGTTTATTAATTTGAAAATATTTCAATTTGAAGATTCTGAAATGAAGTTTCGAATTCGAAAAATTAAATTTTCAAAATTCTTTTCTTAATAAGATTGTTATTTTGATCACTAAGTTCGAGAAAATATATTCCGGAAGCAAGATGCCTTAAGTTTAATTCCATCTTTCCTGATTGGACGATTCGTGTTTCGTTGATAAAGACTTCTCCCATACTATTTGATAAAATCAATGAGTAGGAATTCGTATTTTTTTTATCCGGCAAATCAACATATAAAATATTATTACTTGGATTTGGATAACAAATAGTATTTTCTAAGGCGTCATTGGAAGGAAGTGTAGCTGGATTTAGTGAAATCAAATTAGATTTAGCAATTACATTATATTGTCCGAATAAATATCCGTTCAAATAACCTAAAGTGTCGCTCAACAATGTGATTTTGTTTGGAAAGAAATTGCTAGGTAAAATTTGAGTTGTCCATGCATTGCCTGAATTGTAGGAAACATAAATCGCATTGTAGGAAATCGCATAAACCAAAGAGTTATTTAATGTGGCTACATCAACACAAGATGTATTAAAAGCATTAATTAAAGTCCAGCTAATTCCGGTATCTGTTGTTTTGTATAATCCTAAATTACTTGAAATGAATCCAACACTGTCATTTAAGAATGCCATGTCATTGAATTGCGTTGAGGAATCAGAAAAAATAGAATTCCAAGTTTGCCCACCATCACTAGTTCGAAGAAGTTTGTTGGAACTATAGGTATTTTGAATATCATTGTTGGCAAGTATAAAACCAATATTCGAATTGATAAAATGAATTGCTGGATTGTAAGCCGGTGTAAAGTTGACGTCTGCAACAAAAGTTAATGTGTCAAAAAGAAATTTCTGAAAGACACCTAATTTGCTAATTGCATATCCAGAGTCTTGATTAAATATAAACAAATCATAAACACCAGAATTATTTGAAGCCGATGAATTGAGTACTGACCAGGTTAAACCGCCATCTATTGTTTTTTGAAATGTTTCACTTCCAAAAACATTTTTAACAATGTATCCAATGTTTCCATTTATGAATTTTATTAGACTCATATTAGCATAACTTTCATTTTTAATTGTATTCCATGTGTTAAATGAATTTGTTGTTTTTTTAAGTCCGTAAGCTGGATTTCCACTTGGTGAACAAGCTTGAGTATTGAAATAATAATACGAAGTATCAGAATTTAGCAATTGTGTTTTGGCTTCGTATTGTTGCGGTGATTGACAATAGCTGGCTGTATACATGGTATCGATGATGGTCCATTGCGAAAAGGCGCAAGTAGAAAAGAAAGTGCTTATTAGTAAAATGAATCGAGTCAATTTTAAATTCATCATTATAAATGTTTTTAAAGAATTAAAGGTAGGAAGAATTCATTATTTACATAGAATATATTCTTTGATCATATTGATCATTTTCTTCTACTTTTGAATTTTATGAAATACAAACGCATCCTCCTCAAACTTTCCGGTGAAGCCCTCATGGGCGATAAACAATATGGTATTGATAATCAGCGCATATCACAATATGCTGCTGATATAAAAGCCATCGTTGAAATGGGAGTGGAGGTAGCCATCGTCATTGGCGGTGGAAATATTTTTAGGGGTCTCCAAGCTGCCGAAGGCGGTATGGACCGCGTTCAAGGTGATTACATGGGCATGTTAGCAACGGTAATTAATTCGATGGCATTGCAAAGTGCGCTCGAAGGAATCGGTGTTTTAACCCGACTTCAATCTGCCATTAAAATGGAAGCTATTTGCGAACCTTTCATTCGCCGCCGTGCCGTACGTCACCTCGAAAAGGGACGCGTTGTCATCTTCGGTGCCGGTACCGGGAATCCTTATTTCACCACCGATACTGCGGGTGCTTTAAGAGCCATTGAAATTGAGGCAGATGTTATTCTCAAAGGAACAAGAGTCGACGGCATTTATACCGCTGATCCCGAGAAAGATAAAACCGCCACCCGTTATTCTACGCTCACCTTCGGAGAAGCTTATTCCAAGAATTTGCAAGTGATGGATATGACCGCTTTCACCCTCTGCCAGGAAAATAAATTACCCATCATCGTTTTCGATATGAACGAAGCCGGCAATTTGAGTAGGGTAGTGAAGGGTGAGGAAGTAGGGACATTGGTAACGGTTTAAGAGCCTCAAGCCTCAAGCTTTTTTTAGTTTCTATATTCCTTGGAGCGTAGCGCAGACGCAGTCAAGTCCTTCAGTCCCCGATTCCCCACTCCTCACTCCAAACTCCAAACTAATATCCGTTTGTAAACATTTGTAGTCGATTACTAACGGCTATTTTCTTTGAGTCGAACTTCTTTTTTTCTAATTTTACTATAGGGGTGGGAGCGAAGCGACCCCTATAATTATAGTATGTGTTTTTTTACTTTTTGAGATTAATATCTCTTATTCTCTTGTTCTCAGATTCTCCAAACTCCCCACTCCAAACTCCCATCTCCGATTCTCCAAACTTCAAACTCCCCACTCCCCACTCCAAACTCCCCACTCCAAACTATATATTTTATTGGCCACTGATTTAATAAGATGATTATGATTTTTTATGATCGAAATTTAATCTTCTTCCATTGACTAATTTATTTGGATAATAGACTTACTCCTCACTCCAAACTCCCCACTCCAAACTCCCCACTCCAAACTCCCCACTCCAAACTATATATTTTATTGGCCACTGATTTAATAAGATGATTATGATTTTTTATGATCGAAATTTAATCTTCTTCCAT
>Ga0105046_10002499_pt1 | contig 29015 bp, 35 predicted proteins | sample MAT03_FD_78385 | JGI IMG/M metagenome (GOLD analysis project Ga0105046, IMG submission 78385) | Freshwater microbial communities from Lake Fryxell liftoff mats and glacier meltwater in Antarctica - MAT-03 (megahit assembly) | ecosystem: Environmental > Aquatic > Freshwater > Ice > Liftoff... | reverse complement strand
TTAATCAGCTTGATTCAAAATGCCAAGACCTCGATCAGATTCATGGCGTTTTCGTTCACGCTGGAAGATGTCGGCGCGGCATTGCTGACTCGGGCGCAAGCGGGCGTCAAGGTTGAGGGGATTTTTGAACTGATCGGCAGCGAAACGGCCTCTTCGCGCCAGCGCACGCTGAGATGCGCGGGCTTAGATATGCGAATCGACGGCAATCCTTACCGACTCCACCACAAAGTTTTCATCATTGATGACAGCATCGTGGTCTTCGGCTCATTCAATTTTTCCGCCAACGCGAGGGACAGCAATGACGAAAACATGATCATCATGACCGATCCCGACTTTGCCGCCCAGTATATCGCGGAATATAATCGACTACGCTCACGCGCCACCACGCCGCAAACGAGCTGCAACTAAAAGGGCGCGATGAGTGCCGATGCCGAGATATAATCGGCTTTTACTTGTCACTGATCACTTTACAAACCCCGTCATCGCAGTCGGTTTCCGGCTCGGTGACGGGCGCGCCAGCCCAACGGTTAATGGTATAACGATGACGGGCGATGAACTTGTAAATCTGCGGCCCCAGCCAGTCGCCAATGATGGGCAGACGCAGCAAGGCGTACAACGGCCACCACAACGGCACGGCGCGAAACAAGCGGCGCGTCCCCTTAAAACCGCGATACAGCCGCCCGTCAGCCACGACGTGAATTTCGCCCATCATGGCGGCGTGGTCATAATCAGGGTAACGGGCGACCACGGCCTCGCGTTGATGTAAATCCAACCATTCCACCCGTCCCGCCCGATCCAGCGCACCAATCATACGGCGTGAGGTGTTACAAATGACACAATGACCATCGTAAAGCGCAACCACAGCAGCACGCATCTGCATCCCTATCGGGTGTATTTTCGTAGATAGTTCTAGTCTAACCGATTTGCCTTAGCGTAGGATAATTTCAATGAAAAAAATAACTGGATTTCTCTCGACACTGGTCCTAATCGCCGTCGTCTTTATCATCGCTGCCTTCGTCACACAAGCGGGATTATTAGACGGCATCTTAGGGGGGTCAAGACCCCCCAGCGTAGACATCACCACCGTGCTAAATCAAATTCAGTTGGTGTCAGAACTGACCACCACCCGCTACGAAACCTCTGGCAGCATCGTGATTGAGCGCGATATGCCGCCGCTGATTCGCGCCTTATATGGTGACAGATTGGTGTTATTCGGCGCGGGGACGGTCACAGCGGGCATCAATCTCGCCGACATCACCGCCGATAGGGTGACGACGACCACCGAGGGTGGCATGACCCTCAACTTACCCTATCCCCAACTGCTGGATTGCATCCTCCACGAGAATCAAACCCGCGTTCTGGCGCGTGAAGTCTCGCTGTTCACATGGGAAGATCGCACTTTTGAGACCTCGGCGCGGCGCATGTTGACGTTGGCTTTCCGCAATACAGCCCTAGAAAATGGCATCTACGAACAAGCCAAAGAACAGGCCGGGACGGTGATTGAGGCGTTTGTGGGCGCGGTGCAGCCGGATACCCCGCTGACCATCACCTTTGATGACCCGCCCGTCCAATCCTTCATCCCAAACTCGTGCAAAGACGCCAATGCTTTAGAGCCAACCCCGACGCCGACGCTCGCGCCGTAATAAACTTGACAGTTGCGTAGGGACGCCATTTATAGCGTCCTAAAACCGGAGGGCAAGAATGCCGTCCCTACACACAAAAAAGGGTTGTCTCGTATGGTCGATTGGTCTGCCGTCGCATTCATTTTCCCCGGTCAGGGGTCACAGGTCGTTGGCATGGGCAAAGAGATTGCTGCCAATTACCCCGCCGCCGCCCAAGTATTCGCCGAGGCCGATGACATCCTCGGCTTCAAGCTATCCGCGCTGTGTTTTGAGGGGTCAGAGGCCGAACTCAACGATACGACTCATACTCAGCCCGCCCTGTACGTCATGGGCGTAGCGATTTTGCGGGCGATTCAAGTCGCCTTGCCGGGGAGTCATCCCGCGCTGGTGGCTGGTCATAGCCTCGGTGAATTGACCGCATTGACCGCCGCTGGCGCGCTGTCATTCGCCGACGGCGTGCGTTTGGTGCGCGTCCGCGGTCAGTTGATGGCGGAGGCCGGTCAGAAAAGCCCCGGCGCGATGGCCGCTGTCCTCAACCTTGATGTCGATACGGTGCGGGCGGTCTGCGCGCAAGCTTCCGAGCAGTCTGGGGGGCGTCTCGTCCTCGCAAATGACAATTGCCCCGGCCAAATCGTCATCTCTGGCGATGAATCCGCCTTAGAGGTCGGGATGGAACTCTGTAAGCAAGCTGGAGCCAAGCGTGTGCTTAAATTGGCCGTCAGCATCGCCGCCCACTCCCCGCTGATGGCGTCTGCACAAGAAGGTTTCCGCCGTGCGGTGGCCGCCGCGCAGATTCAAGCGCCGATTCTTCCGATTATCGGCAACGTCCACGCCGCCCCGCTCCAGACGGTTGAGGACATCCAAGCCGAACTCGCCAACGGTCTGACTCACCCCGTCCGCTGGACGGAATCGGTTCAGGCCATGCGAGGCTTAGGCATCACCCATTTCTATGAATTGGGACCCAAAGACATCTTAAATGGCCTGATTAAACGCATTGACCGTGAGGCATCAGCGACACCAGTCAATTCTGCGGCGGCACTGGCGGCGTTGTTGGCGTAAATTAAATGATGAGGTTTGGTAAAAAATCAAACCTCATCATTTGTTATAAGCCTAATGTAAGGCGTAATGCAGTGTCAATCGGAGTCATATCAGTAATTTCTCCAATTTTTTTATCAATTAGAGATGTATTTAAAGTCATAATCATGTCAGTAACAATAATCGAATCTGTTCGTAAATTTGTATGGGTATACATCGGGTCGTCCTTCAAAACAGTTATCCGCTGTGGACGAGTTGCTCTCGTCAATTTGCTGGTAATCTGTGCTACAACAAAATTCGGGAAATCAGTTACTAGACTATCAGCCTGTATTATCAATGCAGGCCTTTTATCCACTTTAGAAAAATCAGTATATGGAAAATAAACAAGAACAATATCACCTCGCTTATAGGTCATTGTAAACATCCATCGCTGGATCATCCCAATCTTCAGCGAAAGATCCAAATAAACCGCGTACTGCGATTGCTTGTTCTTTTGTCCACCCTAAGTCATCAATTGTGAGTGATTTCTTAGGAGAGTGATTATCTGTAGATACGGAAATGATTTTTGACTCATAATATCCTGATGCTTTTGCAACAGGCATCATAATCACATTCCCATAAAAAACCTTACCAATGGGAATAGAAATGACCCCATTATTTGAGACAGTTGTAGTCACAGGGAAATTTATAATCCTAGGTTTCTCAAGATGTGGATTTTCTTTATTTTCATTATTAGGATTAACATCAGAGATTGTGCTACCAGTTGAATGTTGATATCCACTGATTTTTGTCATTCGCTAGAGCCTCTTTTAATCTTCAAATGAAGGTATGTTATCCTCGACACTTTTCTGCATTGCATCTACAAAAGCGCGCATCTTATCCTTAGACACAATAATACGAGCTACACATTCTGCTTTTAAAGAGTCGATTTTGTTTTCATCTTCGGATGAAAAAAGTATGGGAGGCGCAATTTCGAAAAACGAGAGGAAAAACTCATTTTCTCCCGCTTGAATAAGCATATTAGTGGCATATTTATTAGCAATATTTCCAAAATTCCATTCTACTGGTAGTGTGATTTGTTTGGAATCAGAATTTTCCATGACATATCCCTCAGTCACATTTAAAAGTATAGTCTAATAATATACCACATAAAAAGTAAATTTGTATAAAGATATTGTTGACATTAAATAGACTCACACCACCTCAAACCCACGCCCAAAATGCTCCATCGCGTCGCCGATGGCGGGTTGCGCGACGGCCATCAGCACCGTGCCACCCGTCCCCGCCCATGCCTGTGACAGCGGAATCGCCTCCGCGATGGACTCACAATACGCCAGCGGAATATCCGCCCGCCCCGCCGCAGATAAGGCCGCCCGCGCCGCCGATAATGCTGTCGCCTCATCCGGGAAATTGATGGTCACGTTGCGCCCGGTGCGCGTGATAATCCATTGATCGGCGACCTCGGCCAACATCGCATAGACCGACTTCACATCACGGTCTGTTGGGACGGCGGAAATAATCACTATCGGCGGGGTCAAGCGCGCCCGGATGCTGTCCAAAAACGAGCGTAAGCTGAGGATATTGACCGCGCCGTCGATATAAATGGCCGGATGGTCAGCCAATTTTTCCAAGCGCCCCGGCCAAACCGCCTGTTCCAAGCCACGCTTGCTGATATTTAGATGCTCAGGGTCAGATTTTCCACTCACCCGCCGATGCAAAATATCCGCCGCTTCAATTGCGAGGCTGGCATTCTCGATTTCATAGCGCCCATAAAACGGCAGATTAATTTCGAGTCCGTGACTCCCCATCACCACCCCGTTTGACCAATCCCGCACATAGGCGGCCATCTGATCGGAAGTTAATTCATGAAAAGTCGCGCCTAACACCGCCGATTCGGATTCTAGCGTGGCGCGCACGTTCGGCGCTTGCGGCAAACTCAGCCCGTGACCACCCGATTTCAGGACTCCGACCTTGTGCCACGCGATTCGCTCCGTCGTCGGGCCGAGATAGCGGGCGTGTTCCAGCACGATCGGCGTGAACAGGCCGAGATGATTCGGGAGCAGCGCATTGTCATCAAACCGTCCACCCCGCCCGACCTCAACCACCGCGACATCGCAGTCGTTTTCGTCAAACCAACGCAGCGCCAGCGCCAAGAAAATCCCCTGCGGGCTGAGATATTTATGGTTCGGCAGACTCGCGGCGATCTGGTCAATTGACGGTTTGAGTTCATCCAACAGGCGCAAAAAATCCGCCAGCGGAATCGCCCGCCCATTCACGCGGATGCGCTCACGGTAACTGACCAGATGCGGGCTGGTGATCGTCCCGACGGTGTGGCCGTACTCGCGCAGAATCCGCCCCGTCAGCGTCGTGACCGAGCCTTTGCCCTTGCTACCGGTCACGATGGCGTACTCACGCGGTTTGGCCGGCAAATGGTTCAGCGCCAACAGGTCACGAGTCGGGCTAACATCGCGGGTGTCTTCATCCAAACCGCGCCCGCGCCAATTGATGGCCGCCAACGAGGTAAAAATATAGGTAACGGCATCGGTTTCTGTCGTGAAGGTCATGATTTTTTCGCGTGAGAAGTACTGTCAAAAAACACAGGTCGAATCATACACCGCTGGCCTAGACGTAACCAGATGCGTCGGGCAGATTGTGAATTTATCGCGCTACAAAATCCCATCGCTATAGGTGTGCAAGGGATTTAGGAAGGTGACTTACCGCTACACCGGTTCGCAATCCGTGGTGAATTCTAGCGACACGCTGATATCGCGAATCGAAAACCTATAGCCGTCCTCATCATAGGTGATGGTAGCCACAGCCTCGGTGGGTGCGCCTTCTGCCAATGCTACCCGCCAAAACGCCTCAAACGGACAGGTAGGGGGTTCTAAAAAGACCGGCTTGGCGGTCTGCGGACTGCTTACGCTGCGTGTCATGCCCTCATTAACATAGGTATAGGTCACGCGAGATGATGCCGTGGTTGTGGTTACCCGTCGTGACTGGTTGAGGGTATAGGCCTCAATGCTGATTTCCTCGTACCATGTCCCCCCGCCGCCTGCGCCGAGCGGTGGCGCGTCAGTAGGTGCATCGACCTCAACCATGAATTCAGCATCTACTCGTGGGGAGGGGAGATAACTCGCTGTCAAATCCAGCGTGCCATCCGAACGGACGAACTGCGCCTCAAATTTGACCAACCGAGCATCTTCCCCCGCGAAGGCTTGCATCGAGTCAAAATTGGCGATAGGGTCAAAATTGGCGGGGTCGCCTCCAACCGGACGGGTTTGAATTATCTCGGCACCGGTGAATTGTGAAAACACACTGTTGAGCAGGTTTGGGGCAAACATAGCGGCTAATCCGACCCCGAAACCTAGCAATATCCCGCCCCCGATGATGACGGAGATCAACAGCATGACACAGCTCATCTTACGCTTACCACGCGAGTTGCCAGTCGGTACGGGAGTTCTGGAGGGGTTAGGTCTGCTCATCGAAACCTCGTGGGGTGGCATAAGTAAGGTGCAATAACCGCATTATACCTCCAAACCACCGTGACCGCTGGCACGCCTTCACCCATCAACTATCACAATGGATACAGATTCACGCCCAGCGCCGTGCCAATCGCGACAATCAACGGGGCGATCAGCAACGCCGGTAAGAAATTAGCGATTCGCGGGCGCTTGATGTCCAAGAGGATGAACGACAGACCGATGAGGACCATGCCGCCGGTAGCGGTCATCTCGGCAATCATCGGGTCGCTCATAAATTGACCGGCCACGCTCCCGATTAAGGCCAACCCGCCTTGCACAATCAAAACCGTCAGTGCTGTGAACGCCACGCCCACCCCAAATGTCGCCGCAAACGCAACCGACGCGAAGGCGTCAATGATGCTCTTGACGACCAACTGCTGAAAGCCGCTGGATAAGCCCATCCCGTCCTGCATCGACCCCAACACGGTCAGCGGGCCGATACAAAAAATCAGGCTGGTCGTCACGAATCCGGTGATGAAGCGGGCGCGACGATCATCAACGGGCGATGCCTCCCCCTCAGCGGGAGATTCTCCCCCGCCAAAACGTTTTTGAAGCCATCCACCCAGACTTTCCAGTCGCACATCCAGTCGCAACGCCTCGCCAATCAACGCGCCGATAGCGATGCTGAACAGCGGAATCAAAATATTCTTGGTCGCTTGCGCGTTGCCAATCCCCATCATCAGCGTGACGAGGCCGAGGCCGAATACAACCGTCTCGCGTGTGCGCTGCGGAAGGCGATCCCCGACCAGCATCCCCAGCAAACTACCGACCAGCACCGCGACGGCATTAAACAACGTTCCACCCATAGTTGACCCCGCAATGCGCGTAAGGGCATGGCGCACCATGCCCTGATAGGTTGCCGTTATTTCACCGAGTCCAGCCGGTCAGCGTATTGGCTTTTGTAGTAGTCCATATACTCGCCGGACTTGATTTTGCGCCACCACCACTCGTTTTGGGTATACCACTCTACCGTGGCCTTGAGCGCCTCTGGGAAGGTGATCGAACGCTGCCAACCGAGGGCGCGCAGTTTGCTGGCGTCCATCGCGTAACGGCGATCATGACCTTTGCGGTCTTCGACGTGCTTAATTAGGCTGTGTGGCTTGCCCAATAAGTCCAGCATGGCGTGGACGACATCGACGTTATATTGCTGATTCTCGCCCGCGATGTTATACGCTTCGCCACTTTTGCCGTGGTGCAGCGCGACATCAATGCCGGTCACATGGTCTTCGACATACAGCCAATCGCGCACCTGTTTACCGTCCCCATACAGCGGCAGCGGGCGACCATCAATCGCCTCACTGATGAACAGCGGCAGCAGTTTTTCGGGGTACTGATACGCCCCAAACGTGTTGCTGCCACGGGTGATAACAGTGTCCATGCCGTGCGTAACGTGATAAGCGCGCACCATCAACTCACCCCCCGCTTTGCTGGCCGCATACGGGCTGTTAGGCAGGAAGTTGTCGCCTTCTAACGACAAACCCTCATGGATGTCGCCATAGACCTCATCGGTGCTGACCTGTAAAAAACGCCCGATGCCGTGCTTGTGGCCTTCATCCAACAGGATATACACGCCGACCACATCGGTATGCACAAAGGCGTCCGGCGCGAGGATGCTGCGGTCAACATGCGACTCAGCGGCAAAATTCACGATGGTGTCGATGTCATATTTCTTGAGGACGACCTGCAACGCCTCGCGGTCTGCGATGTCGCCGCGCTCAAAGCGATAATTGTCTTCGTCATCAATCGGCAGCAGATTATCGAGGTTGCCCGCGTAAGTCAGCTTATCGAAAACGATGATGGTGTAGTGCGGGTATTTGGCGACCATATAACGGGCGAACGCGCTGCCGATGAATCCGGCAGCGCCAGTGACGAGGATATTCTTCATGAGCGCTTACTCCGCTTTCGTCTCGGTGACTACCGCCACAGGCTCGATTTTGACCGATTCTGCGGCAGGCTTATCATCAGATTTGACCGGCTCGACAGATTTGGCTTCGGGCTTAGTGGCTTCAGTCGGTTTTTCAGCGACGACGGGGGCTTTCAGGACAAATTTCTCCACGGCTTCTGCCACGCCGTCCTCGTCGTTGCTGGCAACAGTCGCGTCCGCTACTGCCTTGAGTTTGGGGTTAGCATTGCCCATCGCCACGCCGATACCGGCTAATTGAAGCATCTCAATATCGTTTTCACCGTCGCCAATCGCCAGCATTTGATCAGGTTCAAGGCCAAATTCCGTCAACAACAGTTTGAGCGCCGTACCTTTTGACGCCCCAAATGGCAGCAATTCGATGGCGTCCGGCAAGGCTTGGGTGATGCGCGCATCACCATCAATCAAGTGCGTCAGTTGCCAGCGCAACGCCGTCATGTGCTTGGCTTCGCGCCCGCAGAAAATCAGCTTATTGATCGGTACATCGTCCACGATATTGACCAGCGGCCCGACAACTTCCGGCTTCGGCTCGTCATATTGTTCAGTCAAAACCGTGGATTCAACCGTATTGCTGCGGACGAGGATACGCTTACCGCTGTAAGCCATCGCCTGATAGCCCCGGTCTTCGATAAAAGTCAAGACGCGGCGCATCAGGTCAGCGCCCAATGTGCCGAGGTGCTGCTCAGAGCCGTCTGGGTGCGAAATCACCAACCCTTGCACATAGACGCCCGGAGTCTTGAGGTCGAGGCGCTTGATGATGTCATCCACCGAACGACGGGTTTTGCCCGTCGCCAGCACGACCTTGACGCCCTGCGCGATGGCGGCTTTGAGGGCGTTTTCGGTGCGCTCGGTCATCTTATGCTGACTGTTGAGCAGTGTGCCGTCAATGTCGGTGACGATCAGCTTGATATCGGATTTTTTCTTTGCCATGTTGTTGTGTTCTACTCCACGTAGACGACGGAATGGTCGCCGAGATTCATCTTCAGCGCGCTGGGGCGCGCAGTATTACGGGTCAGGATGACGCTACGCCCAATCAGGCTGTCTTGCAAGCGCGAGGGCAAGTCGCTAATGACCGTGTCCTCTAGGATGATGCTGCGCTCGATTTCACAATTCTTGATATGTGCGCGATGGTAAATACTGGTGAAGGGGCCGACATAGCTGTCCTCAATCAGCGCGCCTTACCCGATGATAGCTGGGCCGCGAATCACGCTGTTACGGATGATCGCGCCCGCTTGCACCGTCACGCGCTTATCAACTTGTGATGTTTCATCAATTACGGCATCGGGCGCGATGGTCGGCGTCAGTTCTTCCAAAACGCAAGCGTTGGCTTCCAACATATCATACGGCTTGCCGGTGTCGATAAACCAGCCCTGATGAATGTGCGGGAAAACGCGATAGTTTTGGTCAACCAGCCATTGAATGGCGTCAGTGATTTCATATTCACCGCGTTTAGACGGCTCAATCGCGTAAATCGCATCTTTGATATGCCCGTCAAACATATAAATCCCGACCAGTGCCAGATTTGTCGGCGGGACGGGCGGCTTTTCGATCAATTTTTCAATGGATCCATCGGGACGCAGCACCGCCACGCCGTAACTGCTGGGGTTGGGGACTTGTTTCAGGACGACCTGCGCGTTCCACTCGCTATGCGTGGCGAAATCGCTAATCAGGCTACTGATGCCGCCCTCTATGACGTTATCCCCCAAGAACATCGCAAAACGTTCATCGTCTTTGAGAAACCCCTTCTCATAGGCGGTGCGGACGGCGTGCGCCAACCCTCTCGGCTCCTCTTGTAAAATGAAGGTGATATTCGCGTCAAAATTGGCTTGCGTGACGGCGCGCTGAATCTCATCACCGGTGTTCGGCGCGATGATAATGCCGATTTCGGTCACACCCGCCTCGCGGATGGTGTCAATCACCCGGAACAGCACCGGCGTATTCGCCACCGGCACAAGTTGTTTCGCCAGCGTATAAGTCAACGGTTGTAGCCGTGTGCCTTTGCCGCCGCTGAGGATTAAACCCTTCATGACGTGTTTCCCCTTAAAAAGAGTTGAACGGTTATCGTTTTACAAGTGAACGGGCTAGTCAAGCTAATTCTCACGCGGGGCATTGGTCAGCGCCGCGCCCAGCACACGCACATGGGCGCGCTCCAACGCTTCCCGCGCCCGCTGAATGTGGTCACGCCGAGTCGCGCCGGCTCGCACCACCAGCAACACCCCGTCCAGTTTGCCGCCCAATACCGTCGCATCACTGACGGCCAACACCGGCGGCGCATCAAAGATGATGTAATACGCCCGCGCCTTCAAAACGCCGATGATGTCCCCTAGCCGAGGGCTACTAAACAAGTCGGACGGGCTGGACTCGCTACTGCCCGCCGTCAACAACCACAGGTTAGCGACTGACGTCTGAGTCAGCGGCGGTTGCGCCATCGCCGCGTCATCCGTGAACAACGACGCGAGGCCGCGCCCGTTTTCAACGCCCCAGAGCGTATGTTGGCTGGGCTTCCGCAAATCGCCATCGACCAAAATAGTCTTATGCCCAGATTGCGCGAATGTGACCGCGAGATTGGCAGCGGCACTGCTCTTGCCATCGGCGTTGACGGCGGCGCTGACGACAAAGGTTGAGACCGACTTGCGCGGGTCAAGCTGCATCAAGTTTGTACGCAACGTGCGGTAAGCCTCCGACGCGGGTGAACGCGGGTCGCTGAGAGTGATGAGCGTGTCTGCCATGCGGCGTACTCCTTCAAAAATGAACGGTATTCAACATAAAAACAAGGCGCTAGATGCAAGGTACAAGTGAAATTGGGCATAAATCTTGCACCTTTCTCCTTGCACCTATCGTCAATCACGCGGGACGCAGGCCAACAACGGCAGTCCATCCATGTCGGCGCGTGAGGTGATAACGCGATATGTGCGATATTCCAATACAAAAACCACGACAGCGCCCATCAAGAGGCCAACCAACCCGCCCAACGCCATATTGATGAGTGTGCGCGGGCGATACAGCTCATAGCGCGGCGCGTCTTGTGGGATCGCCAAAATCTGGTCGCTGGCGTTGAGGTCTTGATTACGACGGTTACGCAGCTGGATCAATTTGTCGCCCCAGCGTTGCGCGACGATATTAGCGAATTCGCCACTGCTATCATCGACTTCAATACGGATGAGCATCTGGTCGGGGATTGCGCCGATACGTGTGCCGCCTTTGAGGGCTTGCGGCGAAATGCCCATGCCCAATTCGGCGATGATTTCGGCGGCGATTTCGGTGCTGTGCAATTCGACCACCAACGCGCCCAACAGCGAACGCTGACCCACCGCGATGCCCTGATTACTGCTGGACGGTTCAATCAGGACTTGATAGGTTGAACGGTAGACCGGCGTCTGACGACGGCTGACGACCCACATCCCGCCCGCCGCAAGCGCCGCGCACAGCAGCATAATCCAGCCACGCTGGAACAGTAAGCGTGCGTATTCGAGCAGATTCACGGCACGTCACCCCGTTTCAGTCCCCATTCAACAGCCGACCCATTGTATCGGATGGTGGCGTTTACGGTAGGGCGCGCATGGGCTGGCGCATATAAAACGTAGGAATCGACGTTGAAAAGCGTCAAGAGTACAATTAGAAGATCGTGATATACTGGCAAACATGATGGACACAATTTCTCCCCTCCTGCATAAAACCCCACGGGCTGACGCGGCGCGCAACCACGAACTCATTTTGTGTACAGCGCGACGCTTATTCGATTCGCAAGGGGTCGGCAACGTTACCATGTCCGCGATTGCCGAGACCGCCGAAATCGGCAAGGGGACGCTCTATCGCCATTTCCCCGACAAAGCCGAACTGCTGCACGCGCTGATTGACAGCGAAACGCAAGACCTCCACGCGCAAACCGAAGAGCGCCTCAGCCGTCACGAGTGCGCCAAAGAAAATCTACACTGGTTCATCGACCAAGCCTTAGATTTCTCGCATCGCAACAGCGCTGTGCTGTGTGAGGCCACTAATCACGCCCCAGCTGCCACCCTAAACCACCCATCACGGGTGTGGTGGCGCGATGTCCTGACCGAGTTGTTCCGTCAGCGCAACAGCCCGGTAGCCCCCGCTTATGCCTCTACCCTCATCTTCATGATGCTGGACTCGCACACCCTCTATCATCAACAGGTGCAGATGGGTTTCAGCCTAGAAGACATCCGCGCCAACCTCCACACGCTGGTCAATCAACTGACTTAAAAGCAGTGATGAGTGATGAGTCCCATTTGAAGCTGGCTAAAGCCAGCTATTCTTCCCCAATTTTCGCCTTGCAGTCCCCTTTAGGGGGCTTGAATCGGCAGACGGACGCTGTAGGGGCGAGGCTTGCCCGCCCGTTCTGGCGTCCAACGAGGCGAAATCATCATAATCACTGTCAACTAAAATTTACAAAACGGACTATCGTCCGTTTTCTCATCAGGCTCTAACGCTACTTTTTCGGAGCCGTGTGGTATCGTTAATTCATGAAACGGACTAGCGTCCATTTTTGAAAATTTGGGCGCAAACAAGGAGCGACACCCCACTATGGCTATCTATAACTTCGAGCAAAATCACACCTCGGCTCAATTCAGCGTCCGCCACATGATGTTGACCAACGTGCGCGGCGAATTCCGCACCGTCAGCGGCAGCCTGAGCTACGACCCAGCTAACCCGAACGACTCGACGGTTGAAGCGCAAATCACCGTCAAGTCGATGGGGACAACCGGCGTTGAGCAGCGCGACGCTCACCTCTTGAGCGCTGATTTCTTTGATGCCGAGAAATTCCCGTTTATCACCTTCAAAAGCACCTCGGTTGAGATTGATGGCGACAATGGCAAGATTCATGGCGATTTGACCATCAAAGACGTGACCAAGCCCGTCGTTTTGACCGTCGAGAAGTTGGGCGAATCGAAGTCGCCGTGGGGTCAGGTTGTGTTGGGCTTCAACGGAACAACCAAGATCAACCGCGAAGATTTCGGCCTGACTTGGAACGTCGCATTGGAGACCGGCGGATGGTTGGTCGGCAAGGACATCAAGATTGAGTTGGAAGTCGAAGCCATTCAGGTGGCCGAAACCCAACCGGCGTAATTTCGCCCTGTTCCAGATGCGTTACCGTACACCGCCCTATTTCACGTCTGAAATAGGGCGGTGTGTTTTCATTCATGCTAAAATAACCTTGACTTTGACACTGTGATTCTGGCAATGACTAAGAGGCCGTTTGAAATTCATCGGGCGGACAAGTCTCGCCCCTACAGGACATCCGGTGACGCGATTTTGAACACACATTACCACGGATGGCTGACCAGTCGCCTCAAGCACGACGAGCCGATTCCAGACCCCACTCACCCAACGTCCGCCCCATAACCTGACCCCACCGCTTGAATGCCCCACGCCCTCGGCCTATAATGCCCTGAATTCTGTTCGTCGTCCCGCCAAAGGACTCTCCAATATGACGCATTACGATTCCCTCCTAAAACTCCTGAACACCCGTGAGGCGCGTGTCGGCATCATCGGCCTCGGTTATGTCGGCTTGCCCTTAGCCGTCGAATTCGCCGAAGCCGGTTTCCACGTCGTCGGCATTGATGTCCTCTCCGATAAAGTCGCACAACTCAACAGCGGCCACAGCTATATCCCCGACATCCCATCAGAACGCCTCGCGCCGCTGGTCAAATCCGGCAAGTTCATCGCCACCACCGATTACAGCGAAGTTCGGACGCTTGATACCGTCAGCATCTGCGTCCCGACCCCACTCCGCAAGACCAAAGACCCGGATATGTCGTATGTCATCCAAGCGGTGGATCAGGTGACAGAGTACGGCCACGACGGCCTGCTCATCATCTTGGAAAGCACAACCTACCCGGGCACTACCGATGAACTGGTCGTCCCCAAGCTGGAATCAGCCGGTTTTGTAATTGGGCGCGATGTATTCGTCTCGTTCTCGCCAGAGCGTATCGACCCCGCCAACCCCAAGTACGGAGTCCGCAATACGCCCAAAGTCGTCGGCGGCGTCACCCCGGCCTGCACCGACGTGACGCTCGCCTTGTATTCGGCGGCGGTTGATCAGGTGGTGCGCGTCTCATCGCCCACCGCAGCCGAGATGGTCAAGTTGTTGGAAAACACCTTCCGTGCCGTCAACATCGGCCTCGTCAACGAGATGGCGCTCATGTGCGACAGACTCGGCGTAGATGTCTGGGAAGTCATCGAAGCCGCCAAGACCAAGCCGTTCGGGTTCATGCCGTTCTATCCGGGTCCCGGCCTCGGCGGTCATTGCATCCCAATTGACCCGCTGTATCTGAGTTGGAAGCTCAAAACGCTCAATTACACCGCTCGCTTCATCGAACTCGCCAGCGAAATCAATAGTTCGATGCCCGGCTATGTGGTCGGCAAAATCACTGACGCGCTCAATGACGACTCGAAGTCGGTCAAAGGGTCAAAAATCGTCATCATGGGCGTGGCTTATAAGCGTGATGTCGATGACGTGCGCGAAAGCCCGGCGCTAGATGTGATTCACCTGCTGCGCGAAAAAGGCGCAAATGTGTTGTACCACGACCCGTTCGTGGCGCGCTTCCGCTTGGAAGATGGCACGCCGATTGACAGCACCCCGTACTCCGAATCGCTGATGCAAGAGGCCGACTGCGTGGTCATCATCACCGACCACACCACGATTGACTGGTCACACGTCACTCACCACGCCAAGTTGATCGTGGACAGTCGCAACGCCGCCGCCAAAGTCCCCGGCACGGCCAAAGTCGTTACGTTGTAGGGACGGCCTACCCCTCACCGGCAAAGGGCTTAAAAACCCCCTTCGGGTATATGATGAGAGGATAAAACAAAAAGCCGCCCTCAAAATGAGGGCGGCTGATGTGCCAAGTTTGGCCGGGATGTCGTGAACTAAGCGTTCTCGACGGTGAACACGGTTTTGCCGCGATACGTGCCGCACTTCGGACAAACACGGTGAGCAATTTTGTACTCACCGCAGTTCTCGCAGGCGACCAAGTGCTTCAGGCTCAGGGCATCGTGTGCGCGACGGCGGTCACGACGACCCTTAGAGACTTTACGCTTCGGTAAGGGACCCATCGGGTGTCTCCTCGTTATAAGGTTTTCAAATGAAAATAGCCCGTGGGGCTATCACAAGTTGCAGAATTATAGGAGCGCATGGGGTGAGTGTCAAGACGGCGCACGACGGCAAACCACCGGTACTGGTGATTGGGGCGGGTCCAGCGGGCATTGTGACCGCTTATTTCCTGCAAAAACACAACATCCCCTATCAAGTCATCGACCAAGCCGATGGGCTGGCTTCAACATGGGCGAGCCTGTACCCGTCGCTCAGACTCAACACCTCGCGTTATTTCAGCCACCTGCCGGGCAAAAAATTCCCGCGCCAATGGGGGACTTTTCCCACCGGTAAGCAATATCACCACTATTTGACCGAATTTGTGGCCGAACATAGGCTGAATATCCGACTAGGCGTGAAGGTCACTTGCGTCATGCCCGAAAATGGCGGCTATCGGGTTGAATCATCCGACGGGTCAGCGTGGTATCCGGTGGTCGTCTTGGCGACCGGGCGCTTCAGCAACCCGTACACCGCGCAGATTCCCGGTCTTGACCAGTTTGAAGGTATCCGACTGCACGCTCATGACTATCGTGACGCCGCGCACTTGGCGAATCGGCGCGTGATGGTGGTCGGTAGCGGTCCCAGTGGCGTAGACATCGCCATTGAGGTCGGTCAACGCAATGCGCCGGAAAAACCCGCCCTGTTAGCCATGCGGACGGGCATCACGCTCAGAAGGCGCTATCCGCTAGGGATTTCTAAGCATGGCTGGATGCTACTGGTGGGTTATTTACCAAAAACATGGGCCGGGTCGTTGTTGGATTGGACAGAGCGCATCAGCGAATACCCACCCGCCCTACTGCACGGGATCAAAGCGCCCCCGTTCGGTCAGCTCAGCGGCGCGGTGGCTGTGCGCGGCCCAGAACTGATTCACGCCGTCCAGCGCGGGCAAGTGATTTGCACCGACGCGCCCGCCCAAATTCGCGCCCACAGCGTCACGCTGACCGATGGCAGCACACACGATATTGACGTGCTGGTGATCGCCACCGGCTACCGCCCTGCGCTAGGGTTTTTGCAAGGCATCGTCCTCACCCCCGACGAGCAAGGCTGGCCTATACGCTTCAACAGCCGCGTTTATGCTATAGACTACGCGAAATTGACTCATCGCGGCACGTATGACGTCGGTGACGCCATCGACGCCAAATTTCAGCCGACCTTGCGCGAGCTTGCCGGGCAGCCGGGGTTATTTCAGGTCGGTTTATATTACAAAGGCAAAGGCGCGATGTATAATTTTAACATTGAGGCCGAAATCACCGCCGCACAGATAAAAATACTGATGAGTTAAAAGGAATGAGTGGAGGACAATACGAGCGATTTTGTAGAGGTGTGGCTTGCCCGCCCGCGCTGAAACACTCATCACAACCCTTCCGCCTTGCACCTGCTTTTTCTCATCACTCATCACTTCTCTGATTCCCCTTGCCAAGCAGCATAAACTGCCGCTATAATGCCCTCAGTCATGGCGACGTAGCCAAGTGGTAAGGCAAAGGTCTGCAACACCTTCACCATGGGTTCGAATCCCATCGTCGCCTCAAAATACAAAAAACGCCCACCAGATTAAAAGGTGGGCGTTTTTTCATGTGCGTCGACTGGATTATCCCTCTAAGCCAACCGTGCGCCCCCACGCGCCCATCATATAGGTGAAGCTGATCGTGGCAGCGGCGGATAAGATCAGGCCGGGGATAGTCAACAGAAATTCACCAGAGTTGATGATCCCGATACCCGTTATGCTCAATAAAATCGAGCCAGCGATGTAGCACAGGATATAGGTCAAAGCGATGGTGATGCCCCATGAGATGCCGAGCAAGATACAGCTTAGGGTCATCACAAATGATGTCCAGACGTTGCTCAGGACATACTTATACGCGCCGATGATGTCTATAAACGCCGAAATATCATCAGTAGCGGCATAGCGGCAAATCGCGTAAGCCACCATCGGGAAGCCCAAAATGGTCACAATCGGGATGGTGACAATCGCGATTGTCGAGAGCATCATCAAAAAGCCGAAAACGATGCCGCCAAATAAGATGACCAGACCGCGCATGAAATCACCGCCGAAATCGTTCCATTCCGGCAAATCGCGTTGACCGCGCAAAATACGGCGCACCACACGCACCCCATAGCCTGAAACAAGCAATTGACCCACAAATGGAATCAATGCCAGCCCAGCCGCGATAGCGACTTTGGTCAAGGCCTCTTTACCGTCAAACGGGTATTGCATGGCCGCGCCGACGAAGGCGCTGCAACCGATGTTATTATCACTCAAAGACAACTTGGCACGCGGATAACGGTCATCCGTCTCATCAAATCCACCTTCAATCAAATCCTCAAAGCCCAAGCCCTCATCATTCTTGTGCTTAAGCTGATCATTTTTGAGTTTTTCCTCGTCAAACATGGCTCTGTGCTTCCCTCATTGGCGTTTATATAAAATATATACGCGACAGGCTGCGCGCCGGTTGCGGAAATATCTACCCATCATCTGATGGATTCATCGGAGATAGCGATGGCTTTGTCGCGTTTGACTTTGGGCGACGGTAACAGCGGTTTCTCGGGTTTGGCGGGTTTAGGCGGCTTGGGCGCGGGCGGTTCTGGCGGCCCGGCCATCGACATATTTTTGAGCTTGAGATGGTCAAGCACCGCGCCACACACCTGTCCCGTCACCGCAAAAGCGATATGCTCCTCCCCATCACAGGTCAACGCTGATAGGGCGGCGCGCACGGGCGGCAAATCAGCCATCAACTGCACTTGTCGGGCGGTGGACATCAAATCAGACACAAACCGTTGGTGCGTCATGGTCAAATCCTCAGCTTGATACGAGCGCAGCACGCCCGAGTCGCCATCGTAAGTCAGCACCCGCGCCCCGTCTTGTGACAGCGCAATCAAACTGCACGCATAGGCCAACTCGCGCCGCGCCAAAGCTTTGCCCGCCCCATCCGTCACCATCAAGTGAATGCCATCCGAGACCGCAATTCGCCCCGCGCCGCGTGCGATTTTCACGTTGAGCGGTAATTCGACTTGTGCCTCAAGGCCAAGTTTGACGGTCTTGACGCCGCCGCTAGGTTTGGCAATCAACAGCGCGCCCTGAAAGTCCAACGCCACCGCCGCATAGGTCTCTGGGTCAACCGCCAGCACCGCTGGGGCGACATCATAGCCATACGTTTTCGAGACGCCGCCAGTCATGAGGTGCGTGAGGGTCGCGCCCCCGGTATAAATCACCGCCGTCAGGCCGTTGTCCGCCGTCCAGACCTGTCCGGCGTCGGCGCGGATGCGCGGCAAGGGCGCGCCTTTTGGCCCTTTGAGGGTCGGCAAGAAGGCCGCCCACTGCTCATCGGCATAATCGGTGGTTTTGGGCAGGATAAATCGGGCTTTGCCCAGCGCAATGCCGGTCTCTAGCGCATAATACGACGCGGTGCCGTCATTGGCCCACGCCGCCAAAATCGCTTGTTTTCCATGCACGATATCTAACTGAATGACCGCAGAATTGGTCAAGTGCAGCCGCCACGGAGTTTCCATAGGTGCGCCAAATTTCTCTGATGATTGAGGTTATCTATCGCCCTCATGATAGCGGCCTCTGCTCAACCTCACAAGCTACGGCATCGCCCACACGCGGGCGGTCTTATCCCACGACCATGACAACACGCGAGTCTCGTCAGCGTTCCATGCCGCGCCCATCACCAGTAAATCGTGACGAAATTCGGCGGACTTCACGCCATCAGCCTCCCAGAGCAAAACCCCGTCATAGGCCCAGCTTAACAGTCGCGCCTCATCCCGGCTGAGGACGACGCCCTCTACCCAGTCGATATGAGTCAACTCAACCAACAAATCACCGGTCTGTGCGTCCCATACTTTGGCGGTGTCATCAGCTGCCCAACTCAAAATGCGCGTCTCGTCGACGTTCCACGTCGCACCTTGTACAAAGGTGCGGTGCGGCAAGCTCAATCGCGGGGTTTGCGCGGGCAACGTCCAGACCAGTACCCCGCTGAGTTTCGTCCATGTCAGCACCGACGACTCATCGGCGCTCCACTTTGCGCCCAAGACCGCCGCGCCAAACGGGATATCAATCAGGCGCGCACCGCTGACGGAATCCCACACGGTTGAAGTCCCGACCTGTGTAAACGTTAAAAGATGTTGGGCGTTGGCGCTCCACTCGGCCTGTAGCACCTCTCCGGCGTGGGTGAAATCGCGGATGACCGCACCGTCCGCCGCAGACCACACCCGCGCCAAACCGTCCGCCCCGCCCCACGTCAAAATCTGCGACTCAGCATCGTTCCAGCGCGCCCCGCGTATCCCGCCGGGGTGAATCACCTCCAACAGCGGCGTGACCGAATCATCCGCCGCCGTCCAAACGCGCACCGTGCCGTCTTGTGACCACGCCAGCAACCGTGCGCCGTCCGCGCTCCATTTCAGGCCGCGCACGGCGTCAGGATAGGCCAAACGTCGCAACTCCGACCCATCCGTCGCATCCCACACCCGCACCAGCTTATCTTCCGAGGCCGTCGCAATCCGCGCTTCGTCGGGCGACCACGCTGCATCGGTCACAACATCGTCATGCGTCAGCGTAAACAGGGCTTGTCGAGTCGCTTGTGCGCTGACACCCCCCGTCAAAACGCAGCACGCCAGCATTAATCCTAATAATCGTTTCACGCGAAACCCCTTTTCCATCCCTTAAATCGACCTCATAACACCTGTTATACTACAAAAATGAATACGCCCAACCCACGAGGTTCAGATGCAACACTCCTATGAACGCTACTTACAAGAGATTTTAATTGATGAATCCACCCTACAAGCGCGGATTCAAGAATTGGGCGCGCAAATCACCCAAGACTATGCAGGGTCAACCGACCTCGTTTTGTTGTGCATCCTAAAAGGCGGCGTCATCTTCATGAGCGACCTCGCCCGCCAAATCGACGTGCCACACGAGTTAGATTTCATGGCCGTCAGCAGTTATGGCAAGGGCGCACGCGAATCGACCCGCAACGTCCGAATCGACCACGACTTGACCGTCGGCGTGACCGGCAAAGATGTCCTCATCATCGAGGACATCATCGACAGCGGTTTCACCCTGAGCAAAGTGGTCGAAATGTTGTGGACACGCGACCCCAAGACCCTCAAAATCTGCACGCTCCTAGACAAACCCGCCCGCCGCAAAGCCGACATCAAGGTCGATTACACCGGCTTCGCGATTGAGGACAAGTTCGTGTTCGGCTACGGACTCGACCTTGATGAGAAATTCCGTAATCTCCCGTTCATCGGTGTGGTCAATTTGGACAGCCTCAAGCATGACTAACCTCACCCCGCGCACGCCCAATCGTCCGCTCATCTGGCCGGACATCGTGCTAGAACTGTCCGACTGGTTATTAGACCAAGACGACACCACCGCCGTGCATGTGGTGGGCGGCGCAGTGCGTGACGCCTATCTGGGCTACCCGATAAAAGACCTTGACCTTGTGGTTTCGGTGGGCGCAATAAGACTCGCCCGGCGCATCGCAGACGCCTTTCACGGAGACGTCTACATCCTAGACGCCGAACGCGAGGTCGCCCGTGTGCTATTAGACACCCCAGTCGGTAAACTCAACATCGACGTGGCCGGTTATCGTGCGCCCGATTTGCTAGGCGATTTGACTGACCGCGATTTCACAATTAATGCGATGGCGGTTGACCTACGCGGTGACATCGAAAAGCTGATTGACCCGCTTGACGGCGAAACTGACCTCAAGGGCAAGCTCATCCGCCGCTGCTCACCCCGTTCTCTAGCCCATGACCCGATCCGTGCCTTACGCGCTGTACGTCAAAGCATCCAACTCAGCGCCCGTATTGAACCCGTCACCCTAAAAGACATCAAAACCCACGCCGCTGAACTCAAAAACACCAGCGCCGAACGGGTGCGTGATGAGTTTTTCAAGCTGTTGTCGAGTGCCAAACCGTGGGCGGCGCTGCGCGTAGCCGGTCAATTGGGTCTGATGGCCTCCATTCTCCCCCAAACGCTCGCCCTGCCGCACAAGACGTGGACGATGGCGCTCAATGCGGTAGAACAAGCGGCACGCATCTTCAATACCATCAGCCCGGCTCGCACCGACAATACTGCCGCCGCGTTTGGCTTAGGCGCGTTGGTGGTCGGGGTTGACCGTTTCCGCCGTCGCCTGCAAGACCACCTCAGCGCGCACTGGCCGAACGACCGCCCGCACCATGCCTTGCTGGTCCTCGCCATCCTGCTGCGTCACACCGCGTCCGCCCATGCGCTCAATGGGCGGCTCATAGCCGAGCAACACACCGAGTCGCTACGCCTAAGCAACTTGGAGCGCGTCAGGCTTGAAACACTTCTGACCGTGCCTCCCAACCCAGTCACCCAGCTTGACATGCCGTTGGATGTGCTGGCGCAGCATCGCTACTGGCACAAACTCGGTGAGGCCGGAGTCGATGAGGTTTTGCTGGCACTGGCCGATTATCTGGCTCACGTCGGCGTCCAAATCAATCAAGCGGCGTGGATACGCATCATCGAGCGCGCCCGTATCCTGTTAGACGTCTTCTATGAACGCAAAGACACCGTGGTCGCGCCGCCCGCATTGGTAGATGGTCATCACTTGATGAAGGCGCTCAAGCTACAACCCGGCCCCATCGTCCGCGAATTGCTGGATATGCTGCGCGAGCAACAAGTGCTGGGGCTGATCCTCACCCCTGAAGACGCCATCAGCGCCGCCCGCGCTTATCTGAGCCGTCTAAATTAAAACAACGCGACCCTAGGGCGGCGTTGTTGGACGTGACACTGACAACACAGGGCATGGTGCGCCATGCCCTACTTCAATAAGGCGAGGCGTCCTTCAGCGTCGTCTTCTGGCACAAAAAAGTCCGACGCAATCTCCACCGGATGCCAGCTCGCCTGTGGCATCTTTTGCAACAATACACGGGGGACGAGCAGCATCCGCGTGAAAGCCAATATGACGGCTGCGTCTTGTCCAATCAACTCTGGCAGATTGCGCTGCACGCCCCACGGGGAATTAATCAACTGACGGACGAGCAACTTGGCGATAGAAACACGCGGCGCATAGCGGTCTCCACGCACCGAAAAACTCAACGTCAATTGGCTGAGGTCAACCTTGTCCCACATGCCGGGCAACGGTTTATTCAATATCTCATCCACAGCGATGGGCGGGGCGGTGATGGCATACTCAGTGATAAAATCGTCTATCGCTTGTTCAAGCAGTGCATAATCGGTCATAGGTTAGCCTCTTGTTCGCTAGGATCATCGTCGTTGGTGGGGGTATGTTCAAAGAACCAAAGTAAGGTGCTACCATAAACCCGTTCATCATAGACGCTGAAGTGTTTTAGCGCCACATCTTGTCGCTCTTCCGGGTCAATCTGAAGGATAATCACCCCGTCAGGCTTGATCCAATCCGGGGCGTCATCAATCGCTTTTAGGGCGGTCAGCCACATCGCCTTATACTGCGGCGGCGCGATATAAATCAGGTCATAGGCGGTGGACGACCCCCGCAACGTCGAAAAAGCATCCGCCCGCCGCACGGTGGATTTTGCGGTAAAACCACACATATCCACATTGGCGTTAATGGTGTCAATGGCACGCCGTTCGAGGTCTTGAAAGGTGCAGTGGCGTGCGCCCCTGCTGAGGGCTTCAATGCCGACGCTGCCCGTCCCCGCGAACAAATCCAGCACCTCAGCGTCAATCACAAACCGCCCCAAGATGCTGAACAGCGCCTCTTTGACGCGATCCATTATCGGGCGCGTGGTATCCCCCGGCACGAGTCTTAATTTACGGCCTCTGGCCGTCCCTGCAATCACACGCAAACTCATCCCAATTTCTCCACACTTAACCGCGCCGCCCGCCAATGACTTTGGGGCGTTGTAATCAAGCTGGGCGCGCCACATCCAACCATAAAGCGCCGCCCACCCATCAGATTTTGCGCCTCGCGGGACGCCTCGCGGATGCCGGACGGCGTGCCAGCTCGCAAGTGTTTTTCGGGGTCTAAGCCGCCAAACACCGCGCCGTCCCAATGACTTTTGGCCGCTTCTAAGTCGATTTCGCCGCCCCGGTCATCCCAGCCGAGGGCGTTGGCTCCCATCTGCCCGGCAGTCTTAAACATCGGTGAGACCCCGCGCAGATAGGCCATTTTGAGCCAGATAGATTTCGGTAGATTCGCCATAATCGCGCTGTCCCCCGGCAAACCAAAGGTCGCGTATTCGCTTTCGGATAGCGCCGCATAATCGGCATGGTCAACCATCAGGTAAATCCCGGCTATATTTTGCGCCCGCAGCGAATCCATGTAGCGCACCGTCGCGTCGGTCAAAGTGTTCAAGCCCGTCCGCAAACGATCCGGCTGCGTCCTCAGATGACGAATGAACTGGTCTTCACCCGCCAATCGTACCGCTTGCGCCAATGGGCTGAGGACGCCAACCACGACAGGCGTCCCCGGCATGTGCATGGCCTCGACCACCAGCCGCACCGACGCCCCCAACCGGCCAAATTCGCCGCGTCCGGGGTCGGGCAGTCGGAGTTCAGTCCAATCCAGTGACCGTTTGATCGGGCGGCGTTGGGTTCTCGAATCGCCATTGGGCGCACCTTGCCATTCGGACTGTAACCCATAATCACCCCCGGTGAATGACCACGGGGGGACAATCACGCAGACATCCCAATCATAGGCGAACTGAAACTCGTTAATGGCTTGTGCATAATCGGCGGTACGCTGGTCATCCCCCGGAAAGGGACGCCACAACGCAACCGGGGCGCGGTCAGTCGGCTCGCCCGCGATGGTGCGCTCCAGACGTTCGCGCTTCTCCATCAGTAGCCGTTAGACTTCTGCGATGCGCTGACCGAGCATCCGAATCAGCATCATATAACGGTCATCACGAGTGGTGGTCAAGTCATTGGCTCGCTCACCCTTGCGGATGGCGGCTAATTCGCGTTCAGCAATACGAAGCGCCGTCTCAAAACTACTTTTGGCGTTGGTTTTATCATTGGATGCACGCAGTGCGAGGCCGACGCCATAATGCGCGTCAACGTTGTCATTATCATCATTCAAAACCTTACGGAAGGTCTCTAAGGCACTTTTAGAATCACCCTTGCGAAACGACTCCCAGCCGTTACCAATCATTTTCGACAATTCTTCTTTGGTCATCGCCATGACATCAAACTCCGTAAGCTTCTAAAAAAGGGAAAGACTGAGGCGTATTGTACAGAATCCCAGCGCCAATCGCTACGGCTTGCGTACATAGATCCCCAACGCCATGCCGGTGAAGATGACCGCCAGCCAAGCGACAATCTGCGGGGGGGTCAAACCCAGTTGAATCCGCAATGTCCCATTAGCCGTCGGCGTCAGTTTAACCTGTATCAGACCGCTTTCCGCTTGACGTTCTACCGGCACGGGAATCTCATCAAGCGTGGCCGACCAACCGGGGAAATAGGCAATGGAAACCGGCAAAGTCCCCCCCGCCACCATCCCGACTTGCCAAACGTTGCTTTGGCTGCTGACTTGCAGCACCGAGACCCGCGCCCCACCCGCCATTGGGATTCGATTGACCGTGCCAGACTCATAACTATGCAACAATAGCGGGTTCGCGGCGGGGACAACCGCCAGCGCACTGGGGATGGCCTGACCGGACGGCAACAGGGCGGTGCTGCCCGTCCGTTGCTCGTAGCGCAATTGCGCCGCCGTCGAGAAATCGGTGGTGGTCGCGCCAAACGGCGTCGCCAAAACGGACAGCGAAACCGCAAACAGTGAGGCTGTGGCGCTGATTTTCGCCCAATTGCGACGGTCAGGCCGTATCCATCTGTCCAGTATCGCCAGCGCGCCAGCCCCCCCCGCCGCAGCCCAAAAACTTCCCACGCTCAACCACCACGTCGCCGGAAACAGCCAACAACCCAACGCCGCACTCCCCAGCCCCAGCGTCCCAACCGTCAACAGCGGCCAGCGCTCGCCCCAGCGTAGCCGATAGACCCACGCCGCCGCCATCATCAACGGGAGCAGTAAACCCAGCGTGAATTGCGGGATGGCCGTCGGCGTGCGAACCGGGGTCAGCCAATCCCAAACTGAGATGTTAAACGGGCTGGGTTGCGCTGACGGTAGCCATGTCACCTCACTCGAGAGCATCAGCGCGGGCAGCCAAAGTGGGGCAGAAATCCCCAGCCCGGCCAGCCCAATCCCAAACCAGTTCATCAGCGCGCCACGCCCGCCCGTCAACAACAGCAAAACCAGTCCCCCCAACCAACCCATCACAGCGACATGCGGCTCGATAAAACTGAACACGCCCAATACGCCCGAACCGGCCAGCACCAATGACTGTTTTTCCCCGCGCCGCAGTTGCGTGGCAATCCACATCAAAGCGGGCAGAAAAGCGTGTGCCAGCATCAAAGAGGGGTCAGCCAACAGATGCGGCGCGGTCAACCCGACGAACGGTGAAAGCACATACAGCGCGGCGGCCACAATCCCCCAATGTAGCCCCCAAGCACTGGTCAGCGAACACATGCCCACCCCAGCTCCCACTAAGGCCGCCAACATCACGAAACGTAGCGCCTCAGACGTGCTATCGGTAAAAAACACCTCCATCAGCGCAGTCAGATAAGCCGCGCCTTGCGGGGTAAACTGGGGTATCGGCGCGCCATAGCCATTTTGGGCATGAGGCGACCAGATCGGGACGGGGGCGCCTTCACGCAAGGTGCTGGCGAAATCGGAGGCCATGAACCCGACGTGTGTGCCGGTGGTGATGGCCGGGATGCCGGGGCGGACAAAAAACGCCCAGCCCACGGCCAATCCAATCAACGCCGCTATCAGTAAACCCCAATGGATACCCCTTTGGCGGGGGTGCATCCACGCTGGAAAATCATCTGGGACGACATCTGGATTGACCATCGCTTGATTGTACCCTCCGGCGGTGCTATGCTCACATCCGCGTAATCATTATGAAATCGTGTGTGTATGCCTGACAACGTCCGTCCCGCCCTATCCACCGACCTTGCTGTGTTAGAGTTACTCTACACGGAACGTCAGACTATTGTAACGCAGGCTGACCCACGCTTGCGCCCTCTGCCGGGTACATCCCAATGGCTACGACGCGCTAATGGGCTGGTCTGGGTAGGGGGTCAACCGGTAGGTGGCTATATCAGCGTATGGGTCAATCCGTGGCCGGGGGGCATCTTGCCCGCCCATGCCGCCCTGATTGACCACATGGCGCTTGACGCACACGCCTATCACCCGGGTTTGGGGCGCGCCTTGAACGAGGCCGCCGTGGCTTGGGCGAAAGGGCGCGGCGCGACGGTGGTATGGGCGCTCGTCCCGCGCTATGACCCGGTAGGACAAGCTTTCTGGCGTTCACTGGGCGCACAACCGACTGATGATGACGCACTATCCAAATTAACCGGTTATCAGGTTTTTCAACAAAAGCTATGAATATTCGTACTGCTACAGAAGAAGACACTCCCGCCATCGGTTTGATGTGGGAACGCCTTGCCAGCTATCACAACACGCTCGACTCCGCGCTGCCAGCGGCGGCCAGAGGCGGCGGCAAGGTCTATGCCAAGCGCCTCGCCACCCGCATGAATGACCCCCTTACCCGTGTCTTTGTTGCAGAACAAGATGATAAACTGGTGGGATATGTGCTGGCGGTGATTATTGATGTCATCCCCGATATGTTCGTGCAAGAAAACAGCGGCTTCTTGGCGGATATTTTCGTCGAAGACGTTTATCGGCGGCACGGCGTCGGCAAGCTGTTGGTCGAGACGGTGAGGACGTGGATGTTAGAAAATAATGTGCGGCATTTTGAATGGTACGTAGCCGAACACAACGCGGCTGGACGACAGTTCTGGGAAGCCATTGGCGGACGGGCAGTTTTGACCCGGATGCGCGCCAACACTCAACACGAGGAGTCATAAACACCATGCGAGTATTACACGCAGTCACCATGCAAGAGACCTTTGTTGCCAGCGGGAAGTATGTCTACCGCCGAGACGGGGAAATCCTGAAAGGGTCGGAGCAATTCACCATCCACGAACAGCCAGACGGCGGCCTGTTCATCCGCATCGACTACGACTGGCGCGAGATGGACGGCACGAGTCAACTGGTCGAAGCCCTGACCGACCCCACCAGCGCGCTGCTCTATTCACGGGTGGTCGCTCAATTACAAGCCTCCAGCCGCACCAAGCGTGAGACATACGACTTTTACCCCGACAAGGTGCTGATCGGCGTCACGGGCGGCGGCGGCAAACGCATTGACCTCGAACAGACCTTGACTGCGGGCTATGTGCCGCTGTTCCTCAAGACCGCGCTGATCGGCTTGACCGTGCTGCGTTGGCCGACGGAAGGCAACGCCTCGGTCTTTGGCGGCTACCGCGACGACCAAGAGCGCGCCCTCGTCTATGATGCGCGACTGGCAGGCTTTGGCACAGAGGACACCCGGCACGGGCAAGCCAACATCGTCGAATTATTTGGTCAAGAGTTCAGCCAAAAGATGCTGGTGCTTCCCAACGGGATTATCGTCCGTCGGGCTGTCGGCAGCTTGACCCTTGAACTGACTGATTACGCACATCGCTAACCTAAAACAACGAAAGCAAATCCCTCATGGGCGGACTTTGGCAACGATTTAACGACTTTCTGGGGTCAGGGCGACGGACGGCGTTATTCTTGCTACTGGCCGTGACCGGGCTGTTCAGCCTCATCTTGAATGTCGCAGAAGGCCAAGAAGGGGTCATCGTCTTCCAGAGCATCCTATTCTTCGTATTCGTCGGCGGCGCGGCGGCCATCATCTTCAGCGCCCTGTCAGCCTATGATCGCGGGCGTTGGCTTGGGATTCTCGTCCCATCGTTTTTGTTGATCGTGATCGGGATATTGTTCTTCCCGCAAAACGGTGGGCTATTCATGGGCTTGGCTTTTGGCTGGATTATCGCTGCGCTGTTCGTGTTTAGGCCGCGTGAGCCGATGGCCTATCAAAAGGCGATTAAAGCACTGCGGAAAAACGACTTCGAGACGGCTATCCGCGAGATTGATGCCCTGATTCAGCAAGCGCCCAAAGAGGTACAGCACTATCACTTCCGGGCGCGACTGTATCGTCTGGATGGCAAAATCAACCCGGCTCGCCGCGATTACAAGAAAATTCTCGACCTCGACCCCCAGTCGCCGGTGGGCTATAACGAATTGGCCGAGTTAGAACTTCAGGCCGGGCAATATGTCGCCGCCCGCACTGCCGGCCTCAAAGCCTATGACCTGACCGGCGGTGACTGGGTGACGGCTTATAATCTCGGCATGATTGAAGACCGCCTAAACGACTCGGAATCGGCCTTGACGCATCTCGACCAAGCCCTGTCAGGCCATGTCCCAGACCCGCGCCACCTTCTGCTCATCCATTTCTACCGAGCGCGGGCGTTGGCGCGGTTGGGGCGGTTCGACCAAGCCTCAGAAGCCGTCGCGCAGATGAAAGTTAACGCTTCAGCGGTCAAGAAATGGCGCAAACTGTTAGAAGATGGACAAGCCGCCACCCTACGGGAAGTTTTGGGCGCGGATATCGAGGCCGCCGCCGCATTAGTCGAAGGGCGCGCCGATGTCACCTCTTTGTAATCCGTGATATACGGCTTGCCCGCCCGCCCTAAAAAATTTTGAAGTCGTATGCCAAACAGGAAAAGTAGTGTCAACGACCACCCTCATAAAGGGGGTGGCTTGCGATAAGCAAGCCCATGTTGACCAGCCTCAGCCTCATTCGTGAGACTCTGTTATTCGGGTCACGATACCGGCGAGTGACTGAACCAGCCCGTCGCTCTATCGCCCACCGTTAAACATGCCGAGGGTCTAGGCAAGTGCGGTGGGCAT
>Ga0105046_10002496_pt1 | contig 29024 bp, 30 predicted proteins | sample MAT03_FD_78385 | JGI IMG/M metagenome (GOLD analysis project Ga0105046, IMG submission 78385) | Freshwater microbial communities from Lake Fryxell liftoff mats and glacier meltwater in Antarctica - MAT-03 (megahit assembly) | ecosystem: Environmental > Aquatic > Freshwater > Ice > Liftoff... | reverse complement strand
TTTTTGGTTTTGTTTGTAATCTCTGCCTGATGCCATTCACCGTTGATCCGAATTTTTTTTATGTACGAAAGATGAATCAATAGCTCCTTGATTGAAACCTTCGATAACAGTTTTTTACTCACTAGCAGTTTTAGAATTCTCCAGTAAGCGAGCAAAGCTAGATAATTTATGAACATCCAGCCTTCCAGAGACTGGTCATTTTGCATGTAAGTACGATCGGCTTGCAAAGTATTTTTAAACGCATCAAAAGCTGTTTCTACCTCCATTCTAGATTTGTAAAGCTCGTAAATCTCTTGTGGCGTCTTATCCGAAAGGTTGGTAAGGATGCTAAACGTTCCACAAGTGTGAGCTATTTTATGAAACTCTTTTATCGAAAGTTTATCTTCTTTTTGGATATCCATGCGGTTCAGATATGATTGTTCTTCTTCAAGCTTGAGACGATCATCAAGAAATGTGTAGATTGTTTTACCTTCTTTGCTTTTCATAATGGAACAAAAAATACACCTTTCTTGAAACTTTAAATGATGTGCGAGCCCCTTTTTCCACTTCTTTTGGAGGGGTTTGTAGTCAATCAAAGTGTGATTGCGCTTTAAAGGAATGACGTATTGAAGCTCAGTATTTTCTAATTCAATCATATTATTTTCAGAATAAAACCCTTTGTCTCCAATAAACACAGCATCATTTATTCCTGCCTCTTTGAGGCTCGACTTTACAGATTTGACATCTCGACTATTGCCCGGTAAAAGGCGGTAATAAACAGGTTCATGTTGTGTCTCGGAAAATAACAACAACAAGTTAGCTTGTGGATCGAAATTGCCATTGGAGTTATATACCGGAAGATTAAGGCTCATTTCTTTTGATTTTGAGTGAATGGCGGTCATGTCCATAAGAATGTGTTCTCCTGGCTTGGAGAACTCTTTAAAGAAGGCATTTATCTTTTCCCGATCTCTTCCTATATCCTTAAGAAGAGTTGTCATTCTTTTGTCTGAAAGACAAGTATTAGAAAAAACCTCTGATAGAAAATCATTGCCAAAATGAAGCTCCATGTTTTTTAATGGTGATTGATGTGCAAGCCGCATCAAACTGACACAAAATATCGATTCGGCTTCACTTCCAAAATGCTTTTTGAGTGCATGGAAAACATCGCTGATCACCGATTCGACGAAGGGACCTAAACCTGATGATTTAGCAAAAACCTCCTTGATTTGTAGTAATGGCTGTGCCCTTTCTCCAGATGGAGTAAAACCCTTGTCTTCGGTGATGCGTCCTAGAATCTTACCTGTGATTTTTTGAGCTCTTTTCTTTTCTTTATTCCATTTACTTGAAACCTCATACAGGTAATAACGTCCCTTCATAAGTCGAAGTTCCGTTCCTGGTTTTTTATGCTTTAAGGCCCACTCTGGGTGTATATTTCTTTTTTTCATGACTACCTAAATATTACGCATTGATACGTAATATACTAATCACATAAAAGAGCAATAAGCTCAAGCAATTCATGAGGCTATCGCTGAAATATTACATAACTGTCGGCGGAGTTAGGGCTTAATGTAATCTTTATTGTTTTATTTATTGATCTATGTTATTATTTTTATATAAACATTAAACATTACAAAGGAATAATTATGCAATCCGCTCAATCAGCAGCTCGTCAAGCTATACCTCAATATCAAACCCAACCTTTGACCTCACCCCGGCCCCCTCAACCAAGCAATTGGTTGGGCACCCTTGGTGATACCGTCCTTACAACCGCATCCTATGGACTCTATGGTTTAGTTGTGACAGTTTTAGCTATTGAAAAAGGAATACATAGTGGCATCTCTGTTGTTTCTAGCTTAAAGGGTGAAGATCATGTAGAAATTACGCGCGTTCTTGCCGCCCAAGCGATTGCACAGCTAGCTGCAGAGGAAGCCGCTACACTAGCTCCAGCGGTAGCCGCTACACAAGCTGCAGCGGAAGCCGCTACACTAGCTTCAGCGGTAGCCGCTACACTAGCTGCAGAGGAAGCCGATACACAAGATCCAGCGGTAGCCGCTACACAAGCTGCAGCGGAAGCCGATACACAAGCTGCAGCGGAATTCGAGGCCGTACATATTCAAAGATCCTCAAGACGTGTGGGCCGTACAGCCCCAAAAATACGAAGTGTGCTCAAAACAATAATCTATTTTCCTGTTAGAGCGTTTAAAGCCATTACGCATAAGGTAGCCAGTCTTTTCAGCTGTTCTTTCCCAAGAAGCGTCAGATCGCGTTAACATCGTGTTGGGAATGTACTGATATAGCACAGCCGTTTGCGTCTTGAATCGTAAAGAGCAAGAGCACCTTTACAAAGGCATCGTGAATTATGTAACGAAGGCCATGGTGCGTTAATCGCTTGATGAGGAAAAGGCGTAAACGGCAATTTTGAAACAGTCTTTGAATTCCTACCACGGGGCTTCTCTCCAAAATTGTTTGACACTAGGATGTGTCTAACCATCTAGAAGAGTCATTTTACTCTTTCTATCTAGCCTATCCGTTTTAAACCCCAAGAGCCCGCTCCTGTCACGGCACTCCCTCCGAGTTTTTTCATCGTTAATTATTCAACTTCTTATTTATCATTTAAAAATAAATTAATTTATCAAATAATTTTTTTCATTAATATATTTAAAAAAATGGGTTTCCTTTTTCTATAACTCATTATTTGCTAAATTTATGAGTTATAGAAAGTAGTTTCTATTTTTTAGAGGAATTTTTCAAGTTTCTAACTAAACTTTTTGCACATAGACAAGAAAAACGTGAGCCTTAATCCTTTTCAGGATTAGAAAGGAATTTCTCCTTATATTGTTCTCCATTCTTTACCAAATAGAGGCTTTGTTGTAAAAGTTATAAGTTACTTAGATTCAAATATTTTACAGAGATCGGAAAAGTTATCACCGAAGTAGATAGCTGAAATGCTATCTACAAGGGGATAAATTTTTGAGATCGTAAAAAGATCTGAAGATGAGGACTTTAAGTTTTTTAACTAAGCCGTTTATCATGAAGCTATGGATAATCCTTTTGAAGTAAGAGCCGAGGGCCTTTACTGCAAACCAGGCCAATTTTATATCGACGCGTGGGCCCCTGTCGACACATGCATTGTGACACATGGACATAGTGACCATGCACGTTGGGGACATCGCCATTATGTATGCACAGACACGACGGTCGAAATTTTGAAAAGGCGATTAGGAGCGGACTGCCCTCTTGAAGCGTGGCCTTATGAAAAACGGGTCAAAATGGGAAACTGCTGGGTCTCTCTTCATCCCGCGGGTCATATTTTAGGTTCGGCGCAGGTGCGGATTGAAACACCCCAAACGGTGGCTGTCGTCTCTGGTGATTACAAACGTGCCTTAGATGCTTCTTGCGAACCTTTTGAGGTACAAACCTGCGATATTTTTGTGACTGAATCTACGTTTGGTCTCCCGATTTATCAATGGGAACCCGATGACGTGACCGCCAAAAAAATCGATGCGTGGTGGCAAACGAATCAAGTGAAGGGACTCAATTCGGTCCTTTTTTGTTATGCGCTCGGAAAAGCGCAACGTCTTTTAAGAATGCTAAAGCCTTACGCCAAAAAACCTCTCTTTGTACATGGAGCCATTCTTCCATTTGCCGATTTGTACAAGAAAAAAGGGATCGCTTTAGCTGATTATTTGTCAGTTAGCGACGCTCCCCTTTCAGGTGAATTGATCTTAGCTCCCCCCTCTGCCCAAGGCAGTCCTTGGATGAAACGCTTCCTTCCCTACAAAACAGCCCTGGCCTCGGGATGGATGCAAGTGCGTGGTGTGCGCAGACGCAAAAATGTGGACCAAGGATTTATACTCTCCGATCATGCAGATTGGCCAGCCCTTTTACAAACGGTCCAAGAGACACAAGCCTCCTTGATCTTGACGACGCATGGGAATGCAGCCGTTCTAGCCCGTTATCTTCAAGAAAATCAACACGAGGCTTATTCGCTTTCAGGCGCCGAATGGATGGAAGAGGGAGAAGCGTAAATATGGAAGCATTTACCACTCTTTTTAATCAGCTGGAACAAACTAAAAGTACATCCGAAAAAGTAGCTCTCATCCGTGCATATTTTGAAACATCTAACCCATCAGATAGCGTATGGGCTCTCTTTTTTTTAAGTGGTTATCGTTTAAAACGTCTCATCACAGGTCGTATGTTATTTGAATGGTGTCAAGAATCTCTTCAAATACCTGAATGGCTAATGGTCGAATCGTATTCAGCCGTCGGAGATAAGGCCGAAACGATTTCTCTTTTGATGTTAAATACAGTCAAAACCCCACATCCCATGTCCCTTTCACAATGGATGGAAGAAAGAATTTTGCCCCTTCAAGGACAAGAGAGCGGGGTCATGAAACAACAGATTCTAGCCTATTGGAAAGAGCTCGATTCCAAAGGGATTTTCTTACTGAATAAAATCCTCTCGGGTTCCTTGCGTATTGGTGTTTCACACCTTTTAACCATTCAAGGGTTAAGCCAAGCTTTACAGGTGTCTAAAGAAACTTTAAGTCAAAAGTTAATGGGAACATGGACTCCCAGTTCCGCCTTTTTTGAAAGCTTGCGGGAAGAAAATGATTCCCATACCTCTCTCAACCCCTATCCTTTTTATTTAGCCTCTCCTGTAGAAGAGCCCCTAGACGCTTTAGGAGATCCTAGGGAATGGGTAGGAGAATGGAAATGGGATGGGATTCGCGCCCAAGGCATTCACCGCAAGGGAGAGGTCGCTTTATGGTCCAGAGGCAATGAACTCGTCACGTCTCAATTTCCAGAAATCGCAGAAGCGCTTTTACACATTCCAGAAAATGTCGTGCTCGATGGAGAAATTTTAGCCTTCAAAGAGGGACGTTCTCTTCCTTTTGGAGAACTTCAAAAAAGGTTGGGAAGAAAAAAAATATCCGCTTCTCTGCTCAGCCAAGTTCCTCTTGTTTTGATGATTTACGATTTATTAGAATGGGAAGGTCATGATAGCCGCTCTCTTCCTTTTACAGAACGAAGACACCTTCTTGAAACGCATTTGACCCTATCAGCGTGTCTCCAATTATCCCCTTTGGTGATTTTCAATGATTGGGAAACGGTCAGAAAAAAGCGAGACGAGGCTTTAAATAACGGAACAGAAGGGCTCATCCTCAAGAAAAAAGATTCTTCATATGGAGTCGGAAGAAAAAGAGGACAATGGTGGAAATATAAAACCGATCCTCAGACTGTGGATGCCATTCTCATGTATGCACAGACCGGCCATGGATGGCGTGCTAATCTCTACACCGATTACACCTTCGGTGTTTGGCATCAAGAAGAGCTTGTGCCAATTGCCAAAGCCTATTCAGGTCTGACACAAGAGGAAATCGTTATCCTCGATCGGTGGATTCGCAAACATATAGACGAAACATTTGGTCCCGTTCGCAAAGTCAAACCAGAACTTGTTTTTGAAATTGCCTTTGAAGGAATTCAAGCATCGAAGCGCCATAAATCAGGCATCGCCTTTCGCTTTCCCCGCATCTTGCGTCAACGGAATGACAAAACTCCCCAAGAGTGCGATTCTTTAGAAAATATTAAAAAACAATTTCTATATTAAAAATTCTAGACAATCCACTTTTTCGCAACTATCATCTATAGTATTATGCTTAATCCTTATTTCCAATTATTAGCACGTCCTTTAAGTCATCGCACTCCATTCTGCCCTCCAAATTTTAAGCTCACAACCGTGAATGAAGCTGCACAAGCCATCTTAACCCCCATGGAAATACGGGCGCAAAATCCTTTCTTTATCTCAAATCCTCATCCAAAAGTGGAACATCTTCATGCCGTCTTGGGACCTCATTCTATAGGCACAATTCACACGATTTGGAAACTTTATATTCGTCTTTTTTCTAATTTACTCCACTTGCATCAAGAGGAATGGACCGAAACTCTCATAGAAGTCATTTCGCATTTTCATGGGTTAAGCGCCCTCGCCTGTTTAACTGAAACGGAACAAGAACGGTCTCGAGACGTACTTTTAGCAAAAGGGATCGGTTTATGTAAGGCTCTTCTTACATTTTTAGAGCGTATTGCCGCTTTTAAACATGCACCTAAGCCGTATCAAATTTTGTGCGAATCAGTGGAACTTCTACAAGATATTCTGTACGTTTTATCACAACCTGACTGGAGGGAGTATTGGCCTTTATTAATTCGTGTGGATAGCACAACTCCTCCTCTTAACTCCTCTTTTTGGAATTTTATGTTGGAAGATGTGTATGACATTTGCCAAAAGACCCAACAACCGTTCATTACTTTTGAGACAACTGATGTGACCTTACACAAACAGCGTGCCGAAAGTGTGGAAATAGTCGCACTCAAAACAATGGAGATGCAAACAGCGTTCAAAAATTGGAAAGACAACCAAATGAAATTGGAGAATATTCCCTCTTCCATAGAACTGCTTCATAACCAGTGGAAAGGGCTCTTTATTCAATTTTTACGTGCAATGGAGAAAAATCCTTCCATCTATTCTCCCTTTGATCAACTTTTAAGGCTTTATCCAGAATCTCTCCAATTTTGGCATATGCTCTATCTTTGTTGGTCAGATATTGTGCATGATCTCACCCCGATCCTTCCCAAGAATAAAGAGACACTAACCGCTTTTTACGCGAAAATCCCTTCTTATACCCCTCCTCCTCTTGCTTTTTTATTAGCCTTTGAAGACATAACGCGCGGCTTTGTTATTCCATTTGAAGCCAAAGCGGAACTTTATGTACGTTTTACACGATCTGGTGAGGATCGGATTGAGGCCCTTAAACGCTTTGTCATGCAAGCCTCTTTAACGAATAAAAAACGCCATCACACCCATCTCATCGAAATTTTGTTAGCTCATCGAAATTGGTCTCCCCTAACAGGAGATTACCTTTTTCCCTTCTCCCACAATAAAAGGATGTTCACACCTCAGAAAACCATGCGCTGTTTTATCCAATACGTGACCGCTCTCACCCCTCCCTTTTGTACGCCCCCTTCTTTCCAAATCTGTCCTGTGATTAAGGAAGATCCCGGACTGACCCAAGCACAATCCTGTTTAAAACCTTATGCAGAAGAATCCAACAAAAATCCTCTTCTATCTGTTTCGACTACAATCCTTCGACAGCTGCAACGTTCTTTCGGTCAACTCTGCGTACTTGCCGTCCTTCCTGAAACCGAGGAGCATTTTCATTTCTCCTCGCGCGTCCTAAGTCAATGGATGCAAGAGTTAGAGCACTTAAAAACCAATTGTCCGTCTCATCCTCTCATCACTTTTTTTGAGAAACGAGTGGCCCCTTTTCTGCCTCAAGGATTTCAATCCGCATGAGTTTTTTAAATGGATTTCGTATATTTCTTGTTAAAATAAAATAGAGACGGAGCATATCTATGCTTTGCTTTATTCCTACTCTTGAGCACAGCGTCCGTTCCACAAAGGACAAACTCGGTGGACAGCCTTGGGGACTTCCTGTTGCGGAATAGCCTACCTGTCAAACATGTGGGCAATCCCAATCCTTCCTAGCATAGTTTAGCCATCATCCTGATCGGCTGCCTCTAGGAAGAGAAGGTCGCATGCTTTATGTTTTCATGTGTCAACACGATCCTGGCGTTTGTGAAACTTGGGATGGCCAAAGCAGAGCGAATGCTTGTTTCGTTTGTGAAACTGAGGCGTTGACATCACAATGAACTTTTCTTCCTTCCGATCGCCCTCCACTCATTGAAGAGGCGTTCATTAGCGAGTGGGCGAGACAATTCGATAACGACGAAGACGATTTGCAATTGCACGTGGACGAAAACCCCTCTTGGATTCAAGGAGAGGAAGATCCCGAAGGAGCTTGGGAGATTTATCGGTCAATTGACCGCAACAGGAACGTATGAACCTCCATTTGGAGATCTAGGTGTGGGTTATCTATTCTTGCAAGATCGAGCAGAATCGGTCCCACAAAGGTTTTTCTTGTGGCAGGGTCATTAAAACCCCTTTTTTCTAGATTTCTATAAACGCTAAATTATTAATTTTTATTAAACGAATGGAAAATTAATTATCTTCAATAATTGTGATTGCGCTATCATTTTTGATTGCTAACGATTTTTATTTTCTTATCTCTAAATATCTCTTACATTTGTTACTCTCCAGAACGATGAATCTTTCTTTGTCAAAAAAATTTAAATATAAAAATGTTTTTCTTCCTGATACTTCAGGGAGGATTTTTACATTTTGACAAAGATCGTTCTTCGTATGTGGACGGCCTGCGCGGGCCAAAGGATAGGGGAAAGCCATGAGAATAAATACAGGAAAGATGTTAATTGTAGCCTTGGCCATTTGTTTTCAAGCCGAAGCTCCTTTGGTGCCGCTAGGCAATTATGAGGGCGACATCTTTATATATGAGGAACAAACCTCACTTTATGGGGCGTTTGTCAATCAATTGGTAGCCGAATCCGCGACTTCCATCCTCGATTCGGCTTTCGAGAATGGAACCTTGATGGCTCTTTGCATTTTGCAAGGAGTGAATGACGATGGGTACACTCCTTATCCTTATATAGCAGCAAAATCGAGTGGGAACGCCCAACTTTTAAATCCTTTTACTCCTTTCAATCTCGTTCAAACATACAATTGGGTTGTAGCGACTGGGGTGATTGATTTTTTTCCTCCCGGAAATAAAAACATCTTTGTCAACAATCTGGACTTGCATGCTGTAGATGGGGGTCTTACTGACATGGGTAGCAAGGGAATTGGAGCACTTATATGATTCTCAACCCACGCAACAGTGACGAAATGGATGCTTTTTTCCAAACACAGGGCATTAGGCGCGATCTAACCACTGAACCCTCTCTCAAACTCTTCTGTGATCCTTTAATCCTCTATTCTCAAACCTTTTATGTGTATAAGAAATGAAAAAATATTTTCTTTTGATTCCCCACCTTCTTTTGGCGACTTATCAAACGGATCTACACTTTGAAGCTGGATCTCAAGAAGCTTTTTCAGTCGATCATCGTCAAGCCCTTTATACAACAGATGAGTCCATCGTATATGGGAATTTAAAGGCGGCCGTCGCATCGACAAATGGAACCTACACTCCCCACACACGAGATCCTTTTATTGAAGGGAACATGGGATTGGGCTACCGGCAATTTTTTGAAAATAGGGGGATGGGAGCGTACGCTTTTTATGGACGCTTAAAAACTCCCTATCACAATTATTTTTCTCGCGCCACTTTTGGTGTCGAATACATGCGCGAGCTTCTCAGTGGATTTGCAAATATCTATCTTCCTATAGGCTCCCAAAGTCGTTCTCTTCACCATTACCACTTCAAAACATTTGACTTTCGGCTTTTTGAGCATAAAGTGCAGTTTAACCGTTACCGCCACCAAGAGGTTCTGTCCCCCTTTGCCGTCGAACTTGGGATTGCCCGGGTTTTTGATCGGAACAAAGCGGTCATTCGTGCGCACTATCATGCCAAGACACATGCCTCAAAATTGCGGACCGGCCTCTCTTTTGAATTAATAGGACGATGGACCTCCCATCTCTTGAGCAATGTAACCGTCGGTTATGACAGTTTCTATCGAGGGATTGCCCAAGTCGGTGTGCAATACACATGGGGAGATGTGGACAATCAAGATGTATGCACAGGATTCAATCCTTTGGAGCGGGTTTATCTCGAAGAATTTTTCTGGGCAAAGAGAAATCGTAAAAAATCGGCCACCATCGTTAAAGACAATATTTTTTATGTCGATAGCTCACGTGTCTATTCCAATGGTTTCTCGGGAGATGGAACATTTGAAAATCCATTTGTCAATGCAGCTTTAGCCAATTCTACCATTCCTGGATTTGCCGATGCGACTGTCTACTTTTATCAAGGAGCCGGCCCTTATCAAAACTTCGGCACTTTTAATTTAATCGGAACCCAGATGTTAACGGGGCAGGGTGGAAACTGGGTTTTTGATGGAGTGACACTTCTACCCGGTAGTTCGGCCCAACGTCCTGTTTTAGCACGGACTGTGCCACAACAAACCCTAAATACCCCGCTGATTAATCTCACCGATGGAGCCTCCAATGTCGTTGGAAACATCGCGTTGACGAATATCTCAGGTCTTGTCGCTACCGGCGGCTCAATGATTGTCAATAGTGGCCCCTCAATTGGTTCTTTCCTTTTGCAAAATGTGGTGACGAGCGATAAAGTGACTCTCTTTTTGACGGGAGGTACCTCCTCCATCCAGCTCTTCGGTAGCGATATTTATGGGGTAGATATCAAAGCCTTCAATGCTTCCAGCTTAGAGCTTCAAGTGCAAAATAATACGTTCCGTACCAACACCATGGTGGCCCAACGTTTCTTTCAACCGATTGGGGCTTCCCTCTTTATGGAATCACTCAACAGTTCCAACTATATAGTAAGCAATATCCAAGGCAATACCTGCGTGAATACAACCCTTAATGGCAATGCTCACTTAGGATTTGGTTTTTTAGCCTCGAGCACCTCTCTTTTAACGGCTTCTCACGGCTTCCATAACAATACATCTCTCCAACCGCTGCCCGCTTCCAACGCGGGGGCTTTCCTTTTTCAAGGCACGGGTCCTGTGACGACGGGGCGGGTGTACATCGAAGGGTGTACGGGGAATGTTTCAGATCCGCTGGTAAGTGGCTTTACTCTTCAAGGGTGTAATGTCAATATTAAAAGTGTGGGCTTTCCTACTAATACGACAGGACTTTCACAAGCGAATCTAAACACCGCTGTTTTTCCCTTTGCCTCGGTGGTGATTACTAACACCCCTTAACATACTTTTGCTTGACTTTAGGCAAGAAAAGACTATGTTAGAAAATGCTCAAGATAAGGATTGAAACAATGAAGATGGCCCAGAAACCCCTTGGTTTCATGCTGATCTCAACAGCGATTATTTTTCTGCTCTTTTTGGTGATGCAGCCTCTTGAGGTTCTTCATTACCGCGAATCGCTTGCCGTTTTATTTCCTAAGGGCCTCATCGGCATTGAACAACGAAATCTCCTTTTAATCATCCAAGCCTTGATGTTGATCGTGATTATCCCGGTTTACATTCTCACCTTCATTTTTTCTTGGCGTTACAGTGCCCATCATACCGACGCGACTTATGACCCTGATTTGGTCGACAACAAACTGGCTGAATTTGTGTGGTGGGGAGTCCCTCTTGTGATGACACTGATTATCGGTACTTTAACATGGGTTAAAACCTATGAACTCGATCCTTATAAACCTATAGCTTCAGATAAAAAACCTCTCACGATCCAGGTAGTTGCCCTTCAGTGGAAATGGCTCTTTATCTACCCCGAAGAACAAGTGGCCAGTTTGAATTTTTTGCAATTTCCCGAAAACACCCCTTTGCACTTTGTCATCACATCGGATGCCCCGATGAATTCTTTCTGGATTCCCGATTTAGGGGGACAAATTTACGCGATGCCTCAAATGAAAACGGAATTGAATTTGATCGCCAACACCACCGGAGATTTTAGAGGATCGTCTGCCAATTTAAGTGGAGAGGGATTTGCGGGCATGCATTTTATCGCCCGTTCCTCGTCAGAAGAAGCCTATCAAAAATGGATTGCTTCGGCACAAGCCGGATACACTTTGGATGCTCCGACTTACACAGAATTGGCCAAACCAAGCCAAGACAATCCTGTTACGTTATACCACTTAGGAGAAAGTTCTTTGTTTGATCAAATTATCATGAAATACATGCACCCGGTGAAACTTTAAATGTTGGGTCGATTAACTTTTGAAGCTTTTTTGCATGAACCCAGTCAAAACTTTGCTGTTTTGATGATGACATTAAGTGGTCTCGCGATTTTGGGATGGATCACCTATCTCAGGAAATGGAAATACTTGTGGGATGAATGGTTCACCTCTGTCGATCCGAAACGGATTGGGATTATGTATATTGTGGTGGCCTTGCTCATGTTTATGAAAGGTTTTGCTGATGCTTTGATGATGCGCTTACAACAAGCGTTTGCCTCAGGCGATGTCAGTGGCATTTTGTCAGCCGGTCACTTCCAAGAAGTTTTTTCGGCGCACGGAACCACCATGATCTTCTTTGTAGGCATGGGAGTCGTTTTTGGATTAATGAATCTCATTGTACCGCTGCAGATAGGCGCACGCGATGTGGCTTTTCCATTCTTGAATACGGTCGGATTTTGGCTATTTGCGGGTGCCGCTAATTTGACGGTCATTTCGTTGGCTATCGGCCATTTTTCAACAGCGGGCTGGTTAGCTTACGCTCCCCTTTCTGGATTGGAATACAATCCAGGAGAAGGCGTGGATTACTGGATTTGGATGGTGCAGATCGCTGGCGTTGGAAGTACACTTTCCGGTATTAACTTTCTTGTTACCATTCTCAAAATGCGCTGCCCTGGCATGACCTTTATGAAAATGCCGATCTTCGTCTGGAGTGCTTTATGCTCCATGGTGTTGGTGGTCTTTGCGTTTCCTATTTTAACAGCTACACTCGTGATGTTAACCATGGACCGCTATCTGGGGATGCATTTTTTTACGGCGGGTGGGGGTGGAAACCCCATGCTCTATATCAACCTGATCTGGGCCTGGGGACATCCGGAGGTTTATATTTTGATTCTTCCCGCTTTTGGTATTTTTTCAGAGGTGGTTCCTACTTTCTCTGAAAAACGGTTATTCGGTTACACCTCGATGGTGTGGGCTTTAATTCTCATCGCTTTTCTTTCCTTCATCGTATGGCTCCATCACTTCTTTACAATGGGTGCCAGCCCCCTTGTCAATGCCTTCTTTGCTGTTATGACGATGTTAATCGCGATTCCCACAGGAGTGAAAATCTTTAACTGGCTTTTTACAAAATTCCGCGGGCGTGTCCATTTCACCTCTCCTATGCTCTGGTTCTTTGCATTTGTTTTGAACTTTAGCGTGGGAGGCATGACAGGGATTTTGCTCTCCTCTCCTCCTGTGGACTTTCAAGTTCACAACAGTCTTTTCTTGATTGCCCATTTCCATGGGATGGTGATTGGAGGATTGCTTTTTGGATTCTTTGCTGGATTTACCTATTGGTTTCCTAAATTTACAGGATTTTTTCTGGATGAACAACTCAATCGCTATGCCTTCTGGTGCTGGTTAACAGGCTTTTTGCTCGCTTTCATGCCGCTTTATATGTTGGGATTTATGGGAGCAACCCGGAGGCTCGATCATTACGAAGCCGCTACAGGATGGCAACCTCTTTTTGTGATCGTCGCCATAGGGGCTGTTTTGATTTTGATCGGTGCCTTAATTCAATTTTTTGGACTTTTTTGGAGCATCAGAAATAGAAAAAAACTGTGGGCCGGCAGCGATCCTTGGAATGGACGGACATTAGAATGGGCTATTCCCTCTCCTCCTCCTATTTACAATTTCGCCATTGTTCCCACTGTGGATCAGTTAGACCCTCTCTGGGCCATGAAACGGGGTCAACTCAATCTCTTTAATCAGCCTTATGAAGATATCCACCTTCCCAAAAATACACCGATAGGTTTGATGATTGGCTTCCTAAGTATGACCTTCGGATTTGCGATGACATGGCATATCTATTGGCTGGCTTTGTTAAGTTTCCTGGCCATCATTGCGTGTATCGTGATTCGCTGCTCAGGTAAGGATGAACATGCGATTATCCCAGCAGCGGAAGTAAAAAAAATGGAGGCGGCTTACAAATCATGAGCGATTCCTTAACGATTCACCACACCCGCGAACCATTTCCCGATACTTCGGTTCCCGATCCTCATCAAGATATCTTTTCCAAAACCACATTAGGCTTTTGGATGTATCTCATGACCGACTGTTTGGTGTTTGCTACTCTGTTTGTCACGTATGCGGTTTTAAGACACAACACTTTTGGGGGACCCGATTCACGTACGCTCTTAGAACTGCCTACCGCTTTTATCGAAACGTTGATTCTGTTGACAAGCAGCTTAACGTCAGGCCTTGGATTACTGGCTGCTAAACGAAGCCATCGTACAGCACTTTTAGGGTGGTTCGCTCTGACATTTGTTTTGGGTGCTTCTTTTGTGGCCATTGAAATGCATGAATTTACACAATTTGTGCATGCCGGCCATAGCTGGACACGCAGTGCCTTCCTCTCTTCTTTCTTTACCTTAGTGGGAACACATGGTGCCCACGTCACAAGTGGCCTGATTTGGATGTGCATCATGATGGGACAAGTTTTCTTTCACGGAATCACGGTGGCAAACTTCCGACGCTTGGTGCTTTTTAATATGTTTTGGCACTTCCTAGATGTGGTGTGGATTTTTATTTTCACCTATGTCTATTTGATAGGAGTCTTATAAATGCACGACGAAATGTCCCTTAAAGAGATTCAAAAAGAGTGGCACGGTTCGTATCGTGCATATGCGATAGGATTTATCGGTTCCCTTCTCTTCACCCTGCTCTCTTTTTTCCTAGTACTCAGCCAAACGCTTATAGGAGCTCCCTTAGTCTACACCTTATCGGGTCTCTCGCTTACGCAAGCGATCCTGCAATTCGTTTTCTTCCTCCATGTGGGACAAGAACCTAAACCCAAGTGGGAAACTGTTCTGTTTGCCTTTATGATCCTTGTGTTACTGATCATCGTGCTCGGTACATTGTGGATTATGCACGACCTCAATGATCGGGTGATGGTAGGGATGTGATCAACTACTACCTATTGACGAAACCTGGCATTGTACTCGGTAATCTCTTTCCTTTAGCCGCTGGTTTCTTACTTGCTTCAAGAGGCACACCTAATCTCTCTTTATTCTTAGCAACCCTCTTAGGGCTGGCTTTGATTATGGCCTCAGGATGTCTCTTCAACAACTACATTGACCGCCCCCTCGATGCTAAAATGAAACGAACACAAAATCGCCCTTTTGTGAAAGGAACGGTTTCCCTTGGCGGCGCTCTTTTTTTTGGCTTGATTTTGTTTCTAGCAGGAAACGGGGTGCTCTTCGCATGGACTAACCTTCTTACCGTGGCTGTGGCCGACTTTGGTTTCTTTGTTTACGTCGTGTTGTATAGTTTATGGAAGAGTCGCACCATCTATGGAACGGCAATTGGAAGTGTGGCCGGCGCCATTCCCCCTGTTGTGGGGTATTGCGCCGTGCGTGGCCATCTCGATGGCGGCGCGCTCATTTTATTTACCATGCTCGTGCTTTGGCAAATGCCCCACTTCTTTGCGATCGCCCTTTTTCGCCTCAATGACTATGCGGCAGCCGGTATTCCCGTCCTTCCGTTGGAGAAAGGACTTTTACGCACCCAAATCCATATGGTGCTCTACATTATAGCTTTTACATGTGCCGCTTCTCTCCTCACCTTTTTTCATTACACGGGATTCACCTATTTGCTGGTCACCACCTGCCTCAATCTTCTCTGGCTGATTTTCTGTCTCCGCGGATTCACCCTCTCTGACTCTCAAGCTTGGGGCAAGCAGATGTTCCGCCTATCCCTCGTATTGATTCTGTCAATTTGTCTTCTCATTCCCTTCGATGTTGTGACTTAAACCAAAATTGATTTAAAAATTAAATCGCTGCCTAATATACGACATGCCCTTTTATCTAATTTCTGGTTACAGCTTAACCTGGCGCTCTCTTTTTATTTCTGAATACGGAATACGTCATTGAAGGGCCTGACATCAAAAAATCGCTTTTCTGGAATGGACACCCCTCATTGGACGTATCGTGACTCTAGCCGAACGGATTTAGTTTTTTTGCCGCTTTTGCTTTTTGTATTTAAAATCTTATGATGCGGACGGTTCATAAGAGGGATGCTACGGTCTTGCCGGAATTCCCCAATCCCGACAACGGGTCGATAAGATCAACCAATTTAGCCCTCAAGGCATGTTCTTTAACCCAGAACACCTCACTCCTGATTTATGGGGCGGTGCCTGTTCAGCCATTGCTTTAGGATTTGCCACAACCCCTTTACACCATCACCAAACAGACCCCGATGTTTTAGAGTGTGCGCGCAAAGCCACACGTGCTTTTTCTGCATGTAACCCAAACATGCGTCATCTACAAGCCGTTTTCAATACGATTGAGTTGAACGATCTTTCACTTGCAGAAGAACGATCCAAACTGAAGGTAGAAGGACTCGTCCATTATTTTGGGGGGCGCGTCGTAAAAGAATTACCTCCCACTCTTCCTAAGCAAGATGGCCTCTATTTATTACGCCATATACAACCCTCCGCTAATGACAAAGCCGAAGAACGGGGTCATACCAGTATTCTGATTCGTCAGAAGGAAAGGCTCATGTTCTTTGATCCCAATCTTGGACTTCAACTCCCCTCTTTTTCTGACTTCCCTACCTATTCCCATCTCCATCTCTGTTGGTATCGCATGCATTATGGCTTGAGCACTCCCCATTTCTATCATTTGCAATGAGATCATCCCCCGCCTTTACCTGAGACCCTCTCCCTTCCCGTCTAAAATCGTGATGCTTGAGCCAGAATTCCCATTTTTTGTGGGAATTCTGGCTTAATAAAGGTATGAGACCCCCCTTATTAAAAAAACATTGAACCGCCTTATACCAATTATCAAAAATAAAATCATAAATTACCGCGATCTCTTTGGCATCTTCCGACTATCTTTTCTCGTTAATATTCAGAATATTAAATTCGAAAAGATGGTCAAAATTTCTCAAAGATTTCACGCCAATTTATGACTTTATTTTTGATAAATGGTATTACATAGATGCCCAAACCCTGCTGACTCTTTTTGGCGAATATCAGAAGCCTAGAGAACGCATTCTATATATGGTCAACAATAAAGAGCTTATCCGCCTGAAAAATGGGTTTTATCTGATCACTGATAAAGTAAGAGAGGGGTCCCACCTCACTATTCCTTAAGAACAAGTCGCAAATATGCTGTATGGCCCCCCCTATGTCAGCTTAGAGTGGGTACTCTCCTTTTATTGAATGATCCCAGAAAGAGTGCAAACCATTACCGGCATGACAACGGGGAAAAATAAAGAGTATCGCACATCGGTTGGAACTTTTTCGTATCAGCATTTAGCTCCAAATCGCCATTCCGTAGGAATCACACAGAAAAAAGCAGACGATTTTTTCGGACATTTTTTGATGGCTTCTCCTGAAAAAGCGTTAGCTGATTGGGTATTTATCACAAGTCGACATTTGGATAAAAAACAACTTCAACAGGATTTACTCGAATCGAAAAGAATCGATCGGGACACTCTTCAACACTTAAATAAATCGTTGTTAAGTCAGATTGCTGCCTCTTGTCGATCTAAAAGCGTCGGATACTCAATAGATATCATAGGAACTCTATGAATATTGATCCGGTTATTTTTCAAATGTTAAAGGCCTACGACGACCGCACATCTCAAGTGGATAAATTACGCGAAGTTTTATAACAAACGGCCTTGCTGGGTTTAGCACGTCAGCAATTCTTTGAGCATGCTCTTTTTATGGGAGGACCGCTCTTCGCATTCTGTATGGCTTAGATCGATACATTGAAGATCTTAATTTTTCTCTTCAAACCCCATTCTAGCTTTAATTTTTTCCCTTTTTTAGAAGGCATGCATCGGGAATTAGAAGCGATGGGTTTTCAGCTGGATATACAATTCAAAGAAAAAAATGCAGAGAGTGGAGTGTGCTCTGCTTTCTTAAAAGCTAACACCCTGTCTTTACTATTATCCCTTCAAGAAAAATTCACGATTAAAGGCATCAATCCCGAGCAAAAAATTCAAATTAAACTCGAAATTGATACAGATCCGCCTCTTAAATATTTGAATCTTGAGTCCAAACTTATCAAGAATCTCATTCCTTTCTATGTCTCCACTTATTCACCCCCCGATCTTTTTGCAGACAAAATGCATGCTGCGCTTTGCCGCAATTGGCAAAAATGGATCAAAGGGCGCGATTGGTATGATTTTATTTGGTACATTTAAAAACAATACACCTCTTCATCTCTTGCATTTGAGGGAAAGAATGTTGCAAACGGGCCATCTACTTCCTCACGACAAATTAGAAAAAAAAGAGCTTTTGGAACGTCTGCATCAAAAAATTGAGGGGATTGATTGGAAGTCTGCTCGGGCCAATGTGGCACCTTTTATTACCGATAAAGCACGCCTAGATATTTGGTCAGTTGCATTTTTTCACGAGATGGCAATTCATCTTCGTTTTTTAGACACCTAAAAGCTTTAAGAGCGGGTTCTCCCAAACACACTGCTCATGTGTTGGAAGGCATCTCTAAAGATGTGGCTCCAGGTATCTTTAAAATAAATTTCAGTCATGACAGGAAGATGATCACTAGCGGGAAGTACTTTAACAGTGTCTTCTTTGAGTAATCGAAAATCATTAATGGCTGGATCCCTGATCACACGCGCCGTTGCTTGAGGACCACCAATCACTTTAAAAAAGATATGATCAAGAGTTCCGGGCAGACGTTCGTCATTGTGAGGATTATGATAAATAAACGTATGGTCATTTGATTGCACGCGTGTGTAAGAGCGTGCCCCAAATACCTCGAGTCTTTCAGGTTGAATATTTTCCTTAGGGTTAGTGTTGGGCATCGAAGCATTGGCATCTAAGCCATAAATAATCACAGATTGGGGTAAGGATCTACCCAAAATTTTATTATAAATTCTTTTCCAAAGTGAAGGAGGAGGGAGTGGAGCATCAGGGTCTAGTGCAACAAGATTAGCTCTCAAAGCATCGGCTCCCCCGAGCCCAAAATCTGGATGGTCGGATACGACACGCACGACAACGCCTTCAGGTGTTTGTAAATCGGCGTAGTAAGCTCCTTGGTCTGTGTGACCGTGATAACCTTCGCCTGTACCCGTAGGTCTTAAACTTGCTTGACGATAGGCAATCGCTGTATCTTTTTGTGTTACAATTGTATAACCATTCTTTTTGAGAATATCACGTAACGCATCCTGTTCGTGCTCGGTGGGAAGTAATTCTTGGAGACAAATGACATCGGGTTCGTGCGTTAATAATTGTCGTATATACGCACCCGAAAGTGTGGAGTATTGTTGAGCTAATACTCCATCTTCAGCATCTTGAAGGGAAGTCACTAAATCCTGTATTTGCCGATCGTTAGCTGTTTTTAATCGATGCACCGTATTGCGCAAATCTTTAAGGGTACTAGCATTAAATGTTACAACTTTGAGTGACATATACACCTCTTTTTAAATAACTATAAACCAACTCTTATTATAGTCAAGTCTTAAATCTTATGTAATTTCCCTAAATTAGCCTGTTAACCAATTAACGTTTATTTTCCCCTTCAATAGCAATGGGAACGAGGCTAAGCCTAGTTCCTACAACTTATTGCAATTACGAACCTAAATATTGTCCCTCATTCCATTAGAGCTCTTATTTGCCGATCGTTAACTTTTTCTAATCGATGCACCGTATTGCGCAAATCTTTAAGGGTACTAGCATTAAATGTTACAACTTTGAGTGACATACACACCACTCTTTATATAATTATAAACTAACTTTTATTATTGCACATCTGACTAAAAAACAATAATTTACACAACAAAGGAGTAAGCGCTTCCTGCCAAATAGCTGGAGGAATATGGTCTGCAGGGCGGCGGAAGAGAGGGGGCAGAGTATCTGAGGTAGAGGAAATTTCGCGTAGGAGGTGGAGCATGTGGAGATTCATCCGATCGATAAGGGAGTGCACCTCATTTTTGAGATCCACGAGTGGGGCGAAAGGGCCGGAGTGGAATTCTTTCCAGGAAGCAAAGTCTTCTCTTTGCATCTGTTGGGCGGCCTGGAATTGCGCTTGGAAAAAGCGGGTCGTGAAGCGGGGATCGAGTCCTTCAGATTGCTGGAGAAGCGCTTCAAGACTTTGTTGCTCCCGTGCGGGATCATCGATGGCAAGCTGATAGATCCATTTTACTTTAGCCACTTCATGCATGAGGACTAACCGTTTTTGCATGAGGAGGAGAAGTCGATCCCAGGCTAGTTGTTGTTGTTAATCGGTCAGTGGATGGGCTAAGAGGGTTCCCCAGATGACAAGGCATGCTAAAAAAAATTTCATGATCTCTCCGAATTGAAGCTATAGTGTATGGTACCTCCGAGGAGTGCTCAATATGTGTCGTACTTTAGCGAAAGACTTGCGCCAAAAAATCGGTCAAACTGTGGAAGTGCGGGGTTGGTTAAATAATATCCGGGCCATGGGAAAAGTGAATTTTCTTATTTTGCGTGACCGAAGCGGGTTTCTGCAGGTGGTCGTGGATGAAAAGAAGATGTATCAAAAAGTCGCCACTTTGCAACCCGGCTCTATCCTCACCATTCGAGGAGAAGTGGCCGCTTCCCAAGCCGCACTAGGGGCTGAGCTCATCCATCCCCATATCGATGTGGACGTTCCGATTACAGATGTCCCTCCCATCGAATATTATAAGCCCGAAATGGGACACGCACTCGATTTTATTCTGGATCATCGCCCGATTGCCCTACGAAATCGGCACTTGCAAGCGGTCTTCAAAATTCAAGGAGCGATTGCTCACGCCTATCGGCTGTATATGTATGATCAGGTGGGAGCCGTCGAATATTTTGCTCCCAATTTAATTGGAACCTCTTCCGAAGGAGGGACTGAATTCTTTGCCGTGGATTATTTTGGTTACACAGCGACTTTGGCCCAAAGCAGCCAGCTCTATAAACAGATGATGGTCGGAGTCAACGAACGTGTTTTTGCATTGATGCCCTTTTTCCGCGCTGAAAATTCCAATACACCACGCCATCTGACCGAAGGGAAACAGATGGAATTTGAAATGGGGTTTTTTACGCACTGGCATGAACTGCTAGATATCCAAGAAGGGTGCATTAAGTCGATCGTGAAATATTTACGCACCCATTGCGTGGAAGACATCACCACTTTAGGTCATTCGCTGATTCAAGCTCCTGAAGAGATCCCTTTCCCTCGGCTCACATTCGCAGAAGCGCAGGAGCTGTACTACACCCGTACAGGGGTGGATGAGCGGAACGAACCCGATTTAAGCCCCGCCGCTGAGCGTGAGCTATGCCGTTATGCAAAAGAGAGCTTTGGCACTGATCTCCTGTTTGTCATCGACTGGAAAACAAGTAAACGCCCTTTTTATTCCTATCCGATGGAGAATAAATCTGAGTTAACAAATACATTTGATTTATTGTGTGCAGGAACTGAAATCACATCGGGAGGACAACGTCGCCATACTTATTCTTCGATGGTGGAAGGAATTCTATCCAAGGGAATGGATCCGAAAAACTTTGAAGATTATTTAAGTATCTTCCGTTATGGAATGCCTCCTCATGGAGGGTTTGGAATGGGGCTTGAACGGCTTACCATGACACTCTTAGGATTAAAAAATATCCGTGAAGCGTCTCTCTTTCCTTCCGATCCTAAACGGATTGCCGGTAACCGGATCAAAGCACGTATCTTCTTTGGAGGAGAAAATATCCGGAATGAAATTCTGCGCCTCCTCAAAGACCAAGGATTGGATTATCAACACCTCAAACATGAACCAACTCCCACCTCGGAAGACTCGGCACGTGTGCGCAAAACGTCCTTAGAAGAAGGGGTGAAAGCGCTCGTTTTAAAAGGAAAAACATCCAAGAAAAACTACCAATTCAATATCCCTTCTCATCTTAAGCTCGACATGAAAGCTGTGGCAGAATTGGTGGGAGAAAAATGTGAATTTGAAGAAGCCAAAGTCATTTTAGACCGTTTTGGGTTAGGCGTAGGAGGTATCCCTCCTTTTGGACATCTGTTAAACCTCGATACTTTCTTTGATGAACAAATCAAGGAGAAGCCGCAAGCGGCTTTTAATTGCGGATTTCAAACTGAATCAATTGTCATGAAATCGGATGACTTGATTAAATTGGTACAACCTCGCTTTGGTCGCTTTACCAAAGCGTAATTCCAAGGAACACTTATGCAAGGTCCTAATCCCGAAACCCCTTACCCTATTCTAGGGTACGATAAATTGGTGTTTCTCAAACACTTTATCCAAGCCCCCAACATTCATGTAGGAGATTATACCTACTTTGATGACCAGATCCATGGTCCCGAAACCTTTGAAAAACGCAACGTTCTGTATAATCATCAACACTCAAAAGTGAAATTGGTCATCGGCAAATTTTGCGCCCTTGCAGCAGAAACCCGTTTTTTGATGACGGGAGACCATAAACTGGATGGGATTAGCACATTTCCTTTTCCTATTTTTCAGAATGGATGGGAAAACGCTTACAATGTTCAAGAGCTCCCTCTCAAGGGAGACATCATCGTTGGCCACGATGTGTGGTTCGGTTACAATGCATTTGTGAAAGGAGGCGTGACCATTGGATCAGGAGCGATTATCGCCACACAAGCTGTGGTTGTGAAGGATGTCCCTCCTTACACAATTGTGGCAGGGAACCCAGCCCGGGTGGTTAAACAGCGATTTGATGACAAAGCAATTGAAAAGCTACTTCACATTGCCTGGTGGAATTGGGATATCGGCAAAATCCAACGTCACCTCAAATGGATCACCCACCATCAAGTAGAGCGCCTGGAAGAGGCATCTGCTCAAGAATAGCCTGATTGAGACGCTGACATAAGTTCCCTGACATTTGACCATGGAGGTTTTCTACCCCAAAAATCCTTTTACCCGGATAGGAGGAGGCATTGCGTAAGAAAGCATGTGCCAACGAAGCTTCGGGAGAGATCACTCGATCATCCATCAGGTCTTCTACTTGAGGATTAGGTGTGCGAGCCGTCTGAATCACCACTTCTGGAAAAGAAGCCCTTCTAGATGAATTTAAGGAATTTAAATTCCAATCGGCCACCCGTATCACCCATCCCAAAGGTCTCAATAACGCACGTGCAACCGCTTCTAAAGAAGAAAATGTTTGGATTTTGACCATCAGAGAAGGAATAGCAGGGTTGAAAGTGTGACGTTCTAAGGCACTTCCGAGCACGCCTCCTCCCAAAGAATTGCCTATACAGACGAATTGACGCGCACCGAAGCCTTGGGGATGTTCGACTAAAGTCATCAATGCATCCTGCACACCCGTAAGTGTAGTCTGGTTGGCTGTCCCCTCACTTTCTCCCACATAAGGATAATTGTAATAAAGACCGTTAAAAGCTGTGGCTTCTAAGACCCCTCTTCGCCAACCTCCATTTCTTTCCATCAGTTCATAATTCCCATTCGAAAACAACATCCAGCGTCCGTTTGCCAAGGTTTTTTCGGTTCCCACAATCCAAACATCAATTCCTTTTCCTTCCACCTTGACAGTCATCCGTTTATACAGCCATGGACCTTCAAGATCGACTCTAAGACGAAAGTTTTTGCACGTGCGTTTGGAAATAGTGGAGCTCATTAAAATCGCGCAACCCACCATCCATTGAAAAATTTGATAAGGAAATAAAACGATCTGCTTCAAAACTGCAATGATTTTCCTGTCTATAGGAAGGAGAGGGAATTGATAGGAGGGAGGCAAAAGACCATCGTGTGCAAAATCGCGCTGAACATCCATGCGATAAGTGGACGCGCGATAAAAAGCTTGTGGACCCGACAGCTGTATAGGACGTGGGCTTAAAAACGGTTGCATTTAGCTATTAAAACGCAAAAAGTTAAAAATGAACATAGTTATTTTAATTTTATTATCTTTAATAAGTTTATACACAAATGAAAGTGTGGATCTATCCATGCGTGTTCCTCCCCGTCCAAGGGAACGTGGATCGAACTCGCGACGACTGAACGAAAAGTGTTAGCCAAAATGGGGAAGATGGAGTCATTTAAACCCTATTTCAGTGGATAGGGACAGATCCGCACTATTTTGTCGAATTTGGGATAGAATCGCTTCATCCCTGAATGTTGCGAATCAGGAACTCTCTTCTTGAATGCCAACGTGCGATTTTCTCTCCTCGCCAGACACACGGCCTCCAATTTTCACTATGTGACGGCCCGCAGAGGCCCATTAGGAGTCCATTTACGTAGTGATGCGCTTGAGCCAGGTTTAAGCTTTGGCTACCCATTCTGCGTCTGTAAAAGTGAAGGGGAACTCGAGTCGGGATATGAGATGCTCTAGTATCAAGCCGCTGTACAATCAACGACCGTCATCGATACGGCCTTCGCTGGAGATACAATCGACGTTTTTCGTAACTTCACTTTGCAAGGCCCTTTTGCCTCTCTCAGTATGAAGTTTTAAAAAAATACCCCAAGTCTTAAACTAATGGGCGTCCTCATTGGTGAGGGCGCCTATTAAATAAAAGGAGACCCCAGGATGTTAACTGTTATTCTTGCCACTACGCAAGTGATCTGCGCCACCGGTTGGACAGGAGCGAGCCTCGAAGCCGATATTAACAAAAAACTCATCCAGCTTGAAATCTCGGTAGATGAAAGTAAATTACTGCAAATTAAAGACATTAAAATTACACCCGAATTTGGGTATGCCTTTATTATCTATGAAGTAAAGGATCATCCCGTCTCGATTCTGCCAGATTCTTGTGTCTACCCCATGCCGTATGTCGATTCTGCCCATCATATCGAGCCTATTCCCTATGACGACACTCTTTGATCAAGTCGAAGTCCAAGAAAAACAAGCGCAAGCGTTTGGTTTTTATTGGGAACAACTCGATCAACTCATAGAGCAAATCACGAGTGAATGTAGAGAAATCGAAGAAGCTTATGATTCCGGAGATCGCCTTCACCTCGAAGAGGAAGTAGGCGATCTTCTTCAAGCTACCATCAGCCTCGCCATCTTTTGCAAAATCTCCCCTTCTCAAGCTCTTCAAAAAAGTTGCGATAAGTTCCAACGTCGCTTTGAACGCCTTGTAGCGCTTGCAAAAGCCGACGGCCACACCACCCTTCACGGTCACGCTTTCTCTTCCCTCCTCCAGTATTGGGAACGTGCTAAAAACTCTCTTGATGAAGGTCCCAAACCCTAACTCACCTGGGTTTTCCTTGTTGACGCGGTCGTTTCCTTATGATCGGTTCATAATATTTGGTATGTATATCTTCAGGTAAGCCCGCATAAGCTTTTTCTAAAAAACCTTGGAGTTCTTTCCGAAAAGGATAGCGGGGTTTAAATTGATAAATTAAAGTTTTGGCCTTGTAGGATAAGTCTCACGTAAAGAATCTGAAAAAACTCAAAAATCAAGAAAAGATGAATTCCTTCACTGACAAGTTTAAATTGATGAATGACAGCTTCCATACTCCGTGCCTGGTTTTAATCGATCCAAGGCCTGTAGTACAAGAGAGGCACTTTCTTTCATTTCTGCCATCCGAATTTGGTATCGTCCATAACAATCGGCTGTATGCTGAATAGGCACATCAAATTGGTAGGTTTCATACCCCAGATAGGGATAAGCTTTCCGGATATCATAAGGAACACCTGCGGCTCGAATCACAGGACCTGTACACATGTATTGTTCACAAAGTGCCTTATCAATCAGAGTAATTCCCTGTAAGCGGGTGCACCAAACATAATTGTGCGTTAAAAGTTTATCGAGGTCTTTCCATGTCGCGGGAAAATCCCTTAAAAGCTGCGCACAGCTTCTTCAAAACCTGAATTGAGATCCCGGCAAGATCCTCCGATTCTCCAAACAGAAGGAAACATCCGTGCTCGCGACATGGCTTCAAAAATGTCGAGGATTTTTTCGCGCTCCGTCAGTCAGTACATGTAAATGGAAGACATATTGAGTTCAAGCGCGCTTGTGCCGAGCCATAACAGGTGACTCGCGGTACGTGAGAGTTCCAATAGTAACAAACGGATTGTTTGCCCTCTTTCCGGCACTTCAATGTGCATCAATTGTTCAATAGTCATCGCAAAGGTTTGTTATTCGGCAGGACCGGACAGATAATCTAAACGATCCACAAGAGTGAACACCTGTTGATAAGTACGTGTTTCACATTCTTTTTCAATCCCCGTATGCAGATATCCAATCACCGGTTCGGCAGTTCGAACCGTTTCCCCTTCCATTACCAATTTCAGACGAAGAACCCCATGCGTCGAAGGATGTTGAGGCCCTAAACTGAGTTCTAATAGGTCATCGTGCAGGGTTTCATTCGACATGCGAGATAATTTCCGAAGGGATTTTGGGGTGCACACCATGTTTAAATTCGACCGATTCTTCTGTAAGCGGATAATCTTTTCGCATGGGATGTCCTTGCCAATCATCGGGCATTAAAACCCGTTTGAAATCGGGATGTCCTTCAAAAGGGACTCCAAACATATCATAAAGCTCTCGCTCATACCAATCGGCTCGCGCCGAAAGGTCTGTAACAGAGGGAATCTTCTCCTCACGTTCCACAAAGACCAACACTAATTTCCGTTCCAAGGTATCGGGATTGTTCAAAAAATAGAGAACTTGCGTACGTGCAGGATTTAAAAAATCCGCTGCAGTTAAATCCATCAACACTTTAAATGCATCTCTTAAATCACTTAGTACTTTTTTTAAGTCAGCCGCTTGCGTTTCGATGGTTTCCATTTTCATCGCACAGGCTGCCCGTTGCGGATTTTCTTTTGGAGCATGATTAACCCATCTAAAAGCGCTTCTGGACGAGGAGGGCATCCTGCAATGTAGACATCCACGGGGACTAACTTATCCGCTCCTTGAATGATCGCATAGTTATTGTAAATGCCTCCGGTCGAAGAACAGTCACCCATAGCAATCACCCATTTAGGATCGAGCATTTGGTAATACACCGTCTGCAAAACAGGCGCCATTTTTTGACTAACTCTTCCTGCCACAATCATCACATCACTTTGACGGGGAGAAGCACGGAAAACTTCGGCACCAAAACGGGCGATATCCTAACGACTCGCTGCCGTCGACATCATCCCAATCGCACAACAAGCCAACCCAAATTGCGCAGGCCAAAGGGAATTTTCACGCGCCCATTTGATTAAAGCTTCGAGAGGGGCGAAGAGAAATAGGGAGCGACGAGAAAAATTGCCATCTCATAAAACGCGAAAGGACCAATCTCTTTTGCCACAACCGCCCGTAGATAGAGAAAAATCACTTCGATATCAAAGACAGGAAATAAGAGAGCCCCAATATAATGCCTTAACGGGAAACGTTCTCTCAATAAATCGGTCGTTGTACGCATGCCCGATTCATAGGCTAAGCACTTAACAGGCTTGTGGTAACGGGGGAGAAAAAAGACCGGATAACCCTAACAGACTAAGCGTCACAACGAAGACGAGACCAAAGTAGATGAAAACAGGGGTATAGTCTGCCATTGACCGCAATATCAATTTTTAAATATAAAGTTGCCAGTTTTTTTTATTTGGGTTTTTTGTATAGTCTTTATCTATGATGTTAGGCGGAATCACACTTTTCCTCGTCTTGATGACTGCGATTGGTTACTATGCCGGACGTCGTGTCCAAACAATGGAAGATTATCTCGTCGCCGGCCGCAAACTTCCCTTCTGGCTCGCTGTCCCCACGATTGTCGCCACTTGGTTCGGAGCCGGCTCTTCCATGGGCGTGTCTGGTACTGTCTACAACGAAGGATTCTACGGCGTGCTCTCCGATCCTTTTGGATGCACACTCGCCCTGCTACTCACAGCCGCTGTCTTCGCTGGCCCCATGCGCCGCCTCAAGTTGTTCACCATTTCCGATCTTCTACGTGATCGCTATGGGGTCGCCTTTGAGCGGACTGCTACTCTTTTAATGGTCCCTTTTTATATCGGCACATTAGCGGCACAAATGGTCGCCATGGGATACATATTTGAGATTTTAACCGGGATCGATCCGATGATCGGTATGATGATCGGTTCGGTGATTGTCGTCGGTTATACGGTATTTGGCGGCATGTGGGCGGTCACGTTAACGGACCTCGTGCAGTTGGTTATCTTGATCGCAGGCATGGTGATTATCCTTCCGGCCGTTTTCAACCAACTTCCTCATCCGCAGCATGTGGTGGATGAAATGGGACGTCAATTTGGTATGCTAGGCCCTCGCCAAGAGACAGGCCTTCTTGCTTACATAGGGCGTATTGGAATGACCTCTCTTGGGGCCATTATGGGACAAGACCTCCTCCAACGCATTTTTGCCTGTCGTTCGGAAGCTGTCGCACGCTCGAGCGCATTCACGTCCGCCATTCTCTATTTTTCTCTCGGCCTCATCCCTCTCTTTATTGGCCTCGCCGGTAGAGAGATTTATCCTTCGCTGGATAATCCCGAACAACTCATTCCTCTGATTGCGCGTGAAAGCCTCTCTCCTTTTCTCTTCACCGTGTTTGCGTGTGGTCTTTTCTCGGCTATTATGAGCACAGCCGACAGCTATCTACTGGCTGGCACCTCTCTCATCACCCACAATCTGATTCTGCCCCTCCGCCCTCTCTACAGCGAGCATAAAAAAATTACGCTTCTTCGTTCCGTCAGCATTGCGTGCGCCCTCACAGCCTTTTGCCTTGCTCTCTCGGGACAAACGATCTTCAATCTCATCGTCCACTCAGGTGCTACCCTCTTTGTCGCCATTTTCGTTCCCGCTACAGCTGCTCTTTTCTCGGATTGGGATTCCCCCCTCTCTGCCTGGAGCGCCCTTCTCTGCGGTCTTGGCGGTTGGCTGACCTATCTCTTTTTCAATCTTCCTCTCACCGAAGAGATTCTCTTCGCTGCCGCCGCAACCGGCGCCCTCACCTCCCATATCGGTTACTTCCTTTCCACTTTTCTCATGCGTATCCCCATCATCGAACGCACCTAATACCATTTATCAAAAATAAAGCCATAAATTAGCGTAAAATCTTTGAGAGATTTTGACCATCTTTTCGAAGTTAATATTCTGAATATTAACGAGAAAAGATAGCCGGAAGATGCCAAAAAGATCGCGGTAATTTATGGCTTTTTTTTGATAAATGGTATAAGACGTCCTACCTCTCCCACCCCTATTAATTCCTCCCCCATCCACATCGACAAAAGCACAGCATTTTGTTCCGCCATCAGTGCCAGATGCGTTTCTGCATTCGAAACTCCTCGTTTTTCTTTTGTTTCTTTTTTAGAGGAATTTTTTCAAGTTTCTAACTGAACTTTTTCAACACAGCCGGGAAGACACAAAAGCCCTGTTTAGATTTTAAGAACTGCAATCGTGGGAA
>Ga0105046_10002495_pt1 | contig 29036 bp, 20 predicted proteins | sample MAT03_FD_78385 | JGI IMG/M metagenome (GOLD analysis project Ga0105046, IMG submission 78385) | Freshwater microbial communities from Lake Fryxell liftoff mats and glacier meltwater in Antarctica - MAT-03 (megahit assembly) | ecosystem: Environmental > Aquatic > Freshwater > Ice > Liftoff... | reverse complement strand
TGTTGACGAGGATCGGGGCGCGGCTGTCGGTGCGGGCGATCCATCGCCTCAACGCGGCGATCAATTATCTTGAGGTCGGGCGCTGGATGGCGGCGCAGGGGTTCGATACGTCGCGCCGGGTGCTCGACAGGCGGGAGACGTTTGCGAAGATCGCGGCGGCGCTGGGGGATGTGCGCGTGCTGTACCTCGAGTTCGGGGTGCATCGCGGTGAGTCGATGCGGATCTGGTCGGAGCTACTAATGAATCCGGAGACGCGGCTGGTCGGCTTCGACAGCTTCGAGGGGCTGCCGGAGGATTGGACGGCGATCGACGGCAAGGGCACGTTCTCGACCGGGGGGCAGAGGCCTGTGCTCGCTGATGACCGCGTGCGGTTCGTGTCGGGGTGGTTCGACGCGACGCTGCCCGCGTTTGAGGTGCCGCCGCACGAGCGCCTGATCGTTCACCTCGACGCGGACCTGTACTCGTCGACGAAGACCGTGCTCGATGCGCTGGAGCGGCACATTTTGCCCGGCACATTTTTGTTGTTCGACGAGTTCTCCGACCGCCTGCATGAGCTGCGGGCCTTCGACGAGTTCTTGCGCATGCACCCCGGCTGGCACTTTCGTCTGGTCGGCGCCGACGCGATCCTGGCGCGCGTGGCCTTCGAGCGGGTCTCGTGAGTCCGGCGCGCAAGACCCTGCTGTGGATGGCGGGCCTCTCGCTGGTGACCCTGCTGCTCGGGGTCCTGCGCGAGTTCTGGATCGCGCGCGAGCTGCGGGCCAGCGGCGAGGCGGACCTGTTCTTTCGCGGGCTGGTGATCGTCGGCGCGGCGCGGGCGGTCGGCAACTCGATGTTTCGCTCGCGCTGGATCCCGGTGCCGATGCACACGGCCGCGAGGAGGCTGCTGCGCGCCGAGGTCGGGACCATCGCGGGCATGACGGGGCTCGCGCTGGTGTCGTTGTGGGCGATCGCCGGGGTGTCGGCGCTGCGGGACCCGACCCTGTGGGTGTTCGCGGTCGCGGTGCCGCTGGCGGTCCTCGGCAGCGCGGTGCGGGCGTTGGCCGAGCGCGCGGGGCTCGAGCGCAGGGGCTTCGTGCTCGAGTGGGCGCTCCCCCTCGGGGCGATCGCGGGGGCGCTGCTGGTGCCGCACGGGGCGCTCGGACCGGCGCTCGGGATCCTCGCGGGGCTGGTGGTCGGGCTGGTGGCTCTGGCGCCGTCGGTGTTCGCGGGCATGGCCCATGGGACAGGTCCCGAAGGACAGGTAGAAGTCGCCACAGGCGGGCCGGTCGCCGACCCGGGGCGCATGCGGGTGCTGCTGCTCGACGCGATGGTGTACGCGAACCTCGGCTTGCTCGACGCGGCGCTCTCGCACCTGTTCGCCGACGGCGGCTTCGCGCTGCTCAACTATGCTTATTTGTTCGTGAACGCGGCGCTGATGGTGCCGTCGGCGGCGGCGACGGTGGTCGGCTTGCGCACCGCGGCGAGCGGCGCTCCGGAGGCGCACGCGGTGCTGCGGCGCTGGGCGGTGCTGGGCGGGCTGGTGTGCGCCGGGCTGGTGGTGGTGGTGGGGCTGATGCTCGGGTGGGGTCCGGTGGCGAGGCAGGTGGACGCGGCGGTCGGCTGGTCGCTGGCGGCGAGCATCGGCGGTCTGGTGCTGTGGAGCGCGCCTTATGCTGGGCTGAGGCTGGCCAACACGATCGGGCGGCAGTACGTGATCGCCACCGAGCCGCGGCGGGTCATCGTGTGGGACCTGACCGGATTACTCGGGCGCGCGCTGATCCTCGGGTTCGGGGCCGCGGTGTTCGGGCTGGTCGCGTCGCCGGTCGGGCTCGCGTTCGCGGAGGTGCTGCAGCTCGGCGCGTGGTGGCGTGGGCCGGGAGCTTCTTCGGGCCGGTGCTGACCCGCGTCAGGTCAGGCGCGGGGCCGGGAGCTTCTTCGGGCCGGTGCTGACCATCGTGCCCTGCTCGTCGGCGAGCTTGCGCTCCATGCTGCGGATCTTCGCGGTCAGGAACGCCTCGGCGCCGGCGTACAGGCACACGAAGGTCCATACCGGCGAGAGGTGGGTGATCCACGCGAGGCTCCACACCGCGAACACCAGGGATGCGCGGCCGATGTCGCCGTTGAGCAGTTGGCCAGTACCGGGCAAAAACAGGCTCAGGAGGCCCGCAGTGGCCGGCAGGCGCGGCTCCTCGTCCTCGAAGGGGACCAGCGCCGTGTCGCTGGACAGGCGCGCGAGGATCGCGTGCTCGCCGAGCTCGGCGGCGGCGGCCCGGAACTCGGCCTCGAGCTCGGCCTTGTAGTCGGGCGTGACGCCGTAACGAACCACCGCGCCGCCACCGATCGCCACCAGGACGCCGGCCTGACGCATGGCCTCGAGGGTGGTCTCGATGTCCTGACGCGGATGCCCGAGCGCCTCGGCGGTCGAGCTGACGGTGAGGAAGTCGATGCGCGGGTCAGACAGCAGCGCGAGCACGCGGGCGGCCAGCGGCGATTCGGCCTCGTGTGCGCCGCGGTACATCGGCGTCTCGGGGTTGCCCGAGTGGTCCCAGCCGACCGCGCCGCGGCGGACGGCCGGGAGGTTACGCGGCTCGAACTCGGGGCGTGGGGAGCCGGTGTGACCGTCGTGGCCGAGGTCTTCCTGGCCGCGCTCGTCGAAGCGGAGGCGGCGAGGAGTTCCCACGGGGCGTCGCCCCTTTGTCGGCCGCAGACGGTTCATCGACATCCCAGGATAGTGCCGCGCGCCCGCTTGTCACGGCCAGCGCGGCACGTCTGTTCCACACTACACGATCTGCCGCGCCGTGGCTTCGGGGGGCCTCTGGCGGGTGCGATATCCGCGCGAAGAACGCTCACACGGGCACATCGAAGTCGCGCAACGCCTGGTTGAGGCTGGTGCGCTGGTCGGTGCTGTCCTTGCGACGGCCGATGATGAGGGCGCAGGCGATCTGGAAGGTGCCGGCGGGGAACTCCTTGGCGCGGGTCCCGGGCACGACCACCGAGCGGGCGGGTACGCGGCCACGGTGGGTCACCGGCTCGGGGCCGGTGACGTCGATGATCGGCGTCGAGGCGGTGAGCGTGACGTTGGCGCCGAGCACCACCTCGCGCTCGAGGTGCACGCCCTCGACGACGATCGCACGCGAGCCCAAGAAGCAGCCGTCCTCGATGATGACGGGCGCGGCGCCGGGCGGCTCGAGTACGCCGCCGATGCCGACGCCGCCCGAGAGGTGTACGTGGCGGCCGACCTGCGCGCAGCTTCCGACGGTCGCCCAGGTGTCGACCATGGTGCCGCCGCCGACCCAGGCGCCGATGTTGACGTAGCTGGGCATGAGCACGGCGCCGGACTCGATGAAGCTGCCGTAGCGGGCGACGGCGGGTGGGACGACGCGCACGCCGGCGGCCGCCCAGCCCTGCTTCAGGGCGATCTTGTCGTGGAACTCGAAGGGCCCGAGCTCCATGGTGCGCAGCTCCTGGGTGGCGAAGAACAGCAGGATCGCCTGCTTGACCCACGCGTGCACGGTCCAGGTGCCAGCCTCGTCGCGGGTCGCGACGCGCAGGGCGCCCCGGTCGAGCAGGGCGATCGTCTGCAACACGGCCTCGCGGTGGGCGGGGTCGGCGAGCAAGCCGCGGTCGTCGAAGCAGGCGCTTACGCGGGCCTGCAGCGCCGCGGTCGTGGAGGAGTCGGCGGACATGCCGAGGGCATCGCATGGCCGGCCGTGCCGGCGCAAGCGCGCGTCGCCGGGCGCCGATGGACGCTCTGGCGCCCGGGGCCGGCGGTGGGCTATGTTCGGGCCCTCATGTTCGTTCGCCGCGCCATCCCTTGCCTGTTCGTCGCGTCTCTGGCTGTCGGGTCTCTGGCCTTTGGGACAGTTGCCTCGGCGGGCGAGCCGCTGGTCGCCGCGACGGACGAGGGCGTGTATCAGGAGGCGCGGACCACCGCGTTGCCGGCCAAGAGCCGGGCACAGGCGCCGGCTTCGGTGAAGTTCGAGCGCGATGGTTGCCTGACGGACCCGGCGAAGTGCAAGTGTCAGAACAAGGACGCCAGCAAGGCCGAGCTGTGCTCGTCGATGCTCGGGCACTTCTGCCCCGACAGCACGCTGCGCTACCTGGCGGCGGCCTGCATGGATCTCTTCGGCGGGGTGACGTTGTGTCAGTGCGCCGAGCAGAAGCAGATCGAGGGGCTCATCAAGGCCGAGGACACGGCCAAGGCCAAGGCCGACAAGAAGGCCGCCAAGAAGAAGCCCGTCAAGGCGAAGACCACCGTCAGCAAGTGAGCGGGCCTCGCTCACTCACTCGTTGAACAGCGCGGTGAGCTCGTCGTGGTGGCGGGCGGCGTCGGCGTAGCCGAGGTCGATCAGGCGCTTGACGTATTCGCGGTCGAACAGGAGGTAGCTGGCGAGGTCGCTCTCCTGGCGGGCGCCGTCGGCCTGCACGGCCCAGCGGATCCACCTGGCCACGACGCCGGAGTAACTGCTGAGGCCGGTGCGCTGCACGGTCTCGAAGGCGACGCGCCCGAGGTCCTGGCTCGGGCGGATCAGTACGGTGTGCACGTGCGAGTAGGGGGTCGACTTGTCCTTGTGCATCGCGCCGGCGAGGCGGGTGGCGAAGTCCGGGCCGAACTCGGCGGTGCCGGCGGCGAGGATCTGGTTCATGCGTTGGATCCGCTCGAGGTCGTTCTCGACCTTCTCGAGCAGCAACACATTGAGCACCTTGCCCATCATGAACATCGCGCTGGGGAAGGTCGACTCGGCCTCTTCGCGGATCTGCTGGAACTCACCGGCGTCGGGCTTGTGGCGCAGGCCAATGATGAGCAGGCGGGTCGCGCCGAGGCGCATCGCGGGGCGCAGCGGGGTGTTTTGGCGCAGGCCGCCGTCAGCGAACAATTGGTCGCCGACCCGCACGGCCGGGAACAACACGGGGATCGCACCGGAGGCCAGCGCGTGGGCGGCGGTGATCGGCGTCAACACCACGCTCTGGCGCTGCGCCGACGGCCAGTGCGGCGGCAGGGTGCCGCTCGCAGTCTGCACGAAGATCGTGACGTTGCCCGTGGCGACTTCGGTGGCGGTCACGGAGATCGCCGAGAGGTGACCGCGGTGCAGGTTCTCGGTGATCGCGTGCCATGGCAGGCGCGTGCGCACCAGCGCCTGCATCGCCCGCGGGTCGACCAGGCCGCCGATCTGCGCGCCGTGGGTCGACTTGTCGCGGATCTTGCCGAACAGCATCTGCGGCAGCGCCCGCATCTGCGTCCAGCCGAAGCGACACACCTCGTCGAGGTTGAGCTCGGACCACACGCGCGCGAGCAGGCGGCCCTGGGCGCGTGGACGGTCGGCGGTGGCGGCGATGTAGGCGCCATTGATCGCGCCGATGCTGCTACCGGTGATGATGTCGATCCGGCTCTCGCCCTTGAGGCGTTCGCGGATGTAGCGGAGGACGCCGACCTCGTAGGCGCCGCGGGCCCCGCCTCCCGACAGCACGAGGCCGATCTTCGGGCGAGCGCCACGCGCCGGTGGTTCGATCTCCGCGGACTCGTCCTGGTCCGGGGGCTGGCTCAGAAGCCGATCTCCCGGCAGTCACACTTGCTCTCGTCGCTGCAGTCGGCGGGCGCGGCCGGGTTGGCGCCGTCCATCGAGACCGCGAACACCCGCTCCTGCGACTGCGGGTACTGCTTGATGAGCTCCCAGATGGCAGGCACGGCCGCCCCGTCGCGGATCTTCGCGGCGTCATCGTTGCTGAGGAAGGGGATCTCGACCTGGGCGTTGCCGCGGATCTGGTCGCCATTGATCACGAATGGACCGGCGCTGGCGATGATGTCCTCGCCGGGCGCGCACTGGGTGCGGTCGAACTTGCCAAAGGCGTCCGCCGGGCAGCTCGCGCCCATCGCTGTGCCGAAGGTCTGCAGCACCGCAGCCTCGCAGTAGACACCCTCGCAACTGTACTGCTTCTTGAAGTTGTAGCCGCCCGGGGTGATGCAACTGTGGACGCAGGGCGTCAGCTTCACCGGCACCGTGTCGCCCGGCTGGACCCGCGTCGGCATGCACACCCGACCGCGAAAGAACGGCAGCGCCACGCCCGAGAAGTTGGCCGGGGTCGGCTCCTCGCTGGTCGACTCGACCGTGAGGTCTTGCAGCGTGCACTCCTGCAAGAAGTCGTCGCAGGCCTCGCCGCGGTTGGGGCACGGCTTGGTCGCCGAACATTCGGCCGGGCTCTCGGAGGGGGAACAGGCGGCGAGCCCAGCGGCGAGCAGACCACCCGCGATGAAGACCTTGAAGTGGGCAGATGCCATCGTGATTTTCCTCGTCTCTTCGCCATCGTATCGCACGCACGGGGAGATGTCGCCGGTTTCGCACCATTTTATGTGCGAGAGGTCTCCCGTCACATTCACGGTAATTTCGTGTCTTTACGGGCCCGGCAGGTATGTAGCGATTTGCGGGCCTCCGGGCGCGCACCACAGTTTTCCCTGGAGTTACCTGAAAATGCGCGCACTGACCTCTCTCACGACCATGCTCACCCTCGCTCTCGGCCTCGTGGCTTGCGGCGACGACGGTAAGGTCAACACGACTCCGACGACCATGCCGACGACGGACCCGACGGCCGCGACGGACGTGAGCGCCGGGACGACGACCGCCGCGGGGACGACGACGGGCGAGACGCCGACGACGAGCACGAGCCCGACGACCACGGGTGACGATGCGAGCGCGGGCACGACGACGGTGGGCACGACGACGGACCCGAGCGACGGCACGACGACAGACCCGAGCGACGGCACGACGACGGACCCGAGCGACGGCACGACGACGGACCCGAGCGGCGGCACCAGCACCGGCGGCCCCGGCGAGGATCTCTACGGTCCGTGCGACGCGATGGGCATGTGCCCGGCCGGCCAGCTCTGTCTGGGGGTCGGCATGATCGATGGCAACTTCTGCGCCCCGGACTGCGAGGGCATGGGCTGCCCGGCGGTGCCGGCCGGCGTCACGGCGCAGGCGCAGTGCGTGCTGAGCAAGCCGATGGAGGACGAGCCGACCAGTTGCGCGCTGATCTGCGACCCGAAGATGATGGACATGTGCCCCGAGGGCATGACCTGCAAGCCGGTCCCGATGCAGACCGTTGGTCTGTGCACGGCCCCGTGAACCGGTCCTTCGGGGCTTGACCGCCCACGCGCCCCGGTGAGGTCTCAGGCCTCGCGCGGGGCGGTCGTCTGTTGCAGCTTGTCGGCGAGCTCGCCGTTGGCGTCCATCTCGCGGACGATGTCACAGCCGCCGATGAACTCGCCGTTGATGTAGAGCTGGGGGATCGTCGGCCAGCTCGAGAACTGCTTGATGCCGTCGCGCACGTTGGCGTCTTGCAGCACGTTGATGGTCTCGAAGGGGACCCCGTGGCGCTTGAGCACCTCGATGACGGCGGCCGAGAACCCGCACTGGGGGAAGATCTTATTGCCCTTCATGAACAGCAGGACCTTGTGGTTGCTGACGAGGTTGGCGAGGTACTTTTGCGTGTCGAGGTCGGTCATGACGAGGTCTCTCTTGGGCCGGGCCGATGGTGATACCCGCGGCGCCGCGTGAAAACCAGTGCGCGGCGGAACAAGTTTGGGCACATTCACGTCTGTCCGCCCCACGAAGATGACCATGTACCCGAACAAGACCCCCGAGCTGACGCGTCGGCGCCTGTTGCTGGCCGCGGTGGGCGCGACGACGGTCGCGCTGCTGCCGCGCGCCGCCACGGCCGCGAAGCCGAGCGTGCCGGTGGACCCGGACGCGAAGAAGATCCTCATCCTTGGTGACAGCATGATCGCCGGCGCGGTCGGCCTGTTCCTCGAGAACGGCCTGCGCAAGGAGCACGGCTACAGCGTGCAGCGCAGGGGCAAGAGCAGCACCGGCCTGGCGCGCCCGGACTTCTTCTCGTGGCCGAAGGAGGCGAAGGCCCAGGTCGACGGCTTCCCGCCCGACGCGGTGGTCGCGATGTTCGGCGGCAACGACGTCCAGGGCCTCTACATGGGCAAGGGTGCGTGGGTCACCTGGCCTGAGCCGGGCTGGTCGGCGGAGTACGCCCGGCGGATCAACGCCTTCGCCGACATCGTCGCGCCGGGCGGTAAACCACTGTTTTGGATCGGCATGCCGGTGATGCGCCCCGAGAAGTTTCACGTGCGGGTGCAACGGGTCAACACGATCTTCCGCGCCGAGATGGCGATCCGTCCGGGCGGGCACTTCATCGACATCTGGCGACTGATCGCCAACGAACGCGGGCAGTACACCGACCGCCTCGACATTGACGGTGTGCCCGGCGGCAAGTCCGAACGCGTGCGTGCGGGCGACGGCATCCACCTCAGCGTCGCGGGGGCGCACCGCGTCGAGGCCCATGTCCGGGCGGTCATTCATCAGACGCTCTCGCAGCCGGTCTTGGAGCCGACTGCCGCGCCACAGGGCACCTGAGCCGGGCGCTTGACGCGTCGGGCGCTTCCGCGCGAGCGACCCTGGTCGCGCGGGGTCGCTTGGGGCAAGATGGCCGCGCCTTGCCGCCGGCCCGCCACCTGCGCCTCCGCGATCGCTGGATCGCCTGGGTCCTGCGCTTTCATCGGCTCGTGCTGGTCCTCGCGGTGGTCGTGACGGTGCTGGCCGGGTGGTTGGCCTCGCGCCTGCACATCGACAGCGACCTGCGGTCCCTGCTGCCCGCCGGTGACCCGGTGCTGGTCAGCCTCGACCGCATCGAAGCTTCGTTCGGCGCGCTCGGCAGCGTCAACATCGTCGTCAAGGACGGCACCCTCGAGCAGCGCCACGCGTTCGCCGACGAGCTGGCCACGCGCCTCGCGACCAGCGAGCTGGTCCGCGACGTCGAGTATCGCCTGCGCAGCGAATTTTTCGCCGACCACGCGCTCTACTACTTCAGCGACGTCGAGATGGAGCGGCTCACCGACCTCGTGTCGGCGTGGACGCACTACGAGCTGTGCAAGGCCGAGCCCGACGTGTGCCTCTCGCCGCCCGACCCGGCGGCCCCCGAGGCGCTCCAGACCTTCGTCCGCGATCTCCAGAGTCGGGCGGCGGAGCGGACCCAGTTTCGCGATTACTTCGAGCGCGAGGGTATCCCGGCGCTGGTCGTGCTGGTGCATCCGACGCGGGCCTCGAGCGACCTGATCTTCTCGCAGCGGGTGGCCGCCGAGATGCGGGCGACGGTGGCCGAGGTACACGCGAAGCCGGGTACGCCGTGGGCCGGCTCGGCGATGACATGGAACATCGTCGGGCCGTACATCGTGAAGGCCGACGAGCGGGCGACGATCAGCGAGGACATGCTCAAGAGCGGCCTGTTCGGGGCCCTCGGCGTGATCGTGATCTTGTACTTGCTGCTGCGTTCGGGACGGGCCGTGTTCACCTTGATGGTCCCGCTGGTGTGCGGCGTGGTCTGGTCGATGGCCTTCACGCAACTGGTGCTCGGTCACCTCAACACCTTGACCAGCCTGATCTCGACGGTCGTCATGGGCATGGGTATCGACGCCGGCATCCACTTCCTGATGCGTGTGCGCGAGGAGCAGGCGGGCGTGTCGGACAACGAGGCGATCACGCGCGCGTTCGGCGGGCTGATCGCGCCGCTGTTGGTCGCGTCGGGCACGACCCTCGGCGCGTTCGCGGTGATGGCCAGCTCGGCGTTCCCGGCGTTCCAGGAGTTCGGCCTGATCGCCGGCTCCGGCGTCGCGCTGTGCCTGCTGGCGATGGTCACCGTGTACCCGGCGGCGCTGTGCATGGCGGGGGTCAAGCGCATCGTGCGACGCACGGAGCGGGGCGAGGCCGACGCGTCGCCCTCGGCCTCGCTGCTGCGCGGCATGCGCCGCGCGCTGCAGCGTCGACCCGAGACCGCTGACCTCCTGAGCATGGCGGTGTTGCGCCGGCCCGGCGTGGTGCTTGCGATCGTCGTGCTGCTCAGCGGCGTCGCTGGTTACGGGGCGCGGCGGGTCCAGTTCCAGAACAACGGCCGCGAGCTGCAGTCGGACCGCACGCGCGCGCAGGTCGAGGCTGACATCTTCCTCATCAGCGAGATCTTCGGGCGGGACATCCACGCGGGGCTGCTCGTCGTCGACACCCTCGAGCAGGCGCGGGCGGTGCTGGGCCACGCGAGGGCCGACCACGCCGCGCGCCTCGCTGCTGGCACGACCACGGTCGCCGAGCTGTTCGGCGCGCCCGACCTGCTGCCCGACCCTGCGATCGACGTGGAGAAGCGCAAGCAGGCGATCGCGGCGATCACCGAGGACCTGCCCGAGTCGACCTGGGAGCGGCTGGACAAGCGCGCCGCGGAGCGCGAGCAGGCCGCCGCGAAGGCCGAGGGTCTGAGCACCGAGGACGCGCGTCGCCTCCAGCGCATGCTCAAGGCCGAGCCGGTGACCGTCGAGCGCCTGCCGCCCGCGTTGCAGGGCAAGCTGCGCAGCGCTGACGGCAAGTTTGCGATCCACGCTTACCCGAACTTCGACGCCGCGGACATCGGCAAGGGCGTCGAGTTCATGGCCGAGACGACGACCTACACCCAGCCGTTGGGCGCGCCGGGGGAGGCCTCGGTGTTCGTCGGCGAGACGACGGTCTACGCGCTGATGTATCGCACGATGCTGCTTGAGGCCCCCTACGTGCTCGGCGCATCGGCGGCGCTGATCGCCATCCTCGTGCTCTTACAATTGCGTTCGGTCGGCCAGACGCTGCTGACGCTGCTGCCGCTCGCGCTGGGCATGCTGTGGTTGGTCGGCCTGATGGGCCTGCTCGACGTCCGCTTCACCCTGTTCAACATCCCGATCTTGCCGGTGATCCTCGGCATCGGGGTCGACAACGGCGTCTACCTGACCGACCGCATCCGCCGCCTGCACGGCGAGCCGGGCGGCCTGGCGAGCGCGCTCGGAGGCACCGGCGCGGCGATCCTCGCGGCGACCGCCACCACCGTCATGGGCTTCGCCGCCTTCATGATCGCCGACAACGGTGGCCTGCGCGGCATCGGTGCGCTCGCGGTGATGGGCATAGCGGTCGTGGCCATCACCGCGATCCTCGTGTTGCCGAGCCTCGCGGCGCTGACGTCACCGCGGCGCTGACCGCTGCAGCGACTACAGCGTCGAGTAGACCGCGTGGCGGCCGACGCCGATGCGCTCGAGCCGACCCTGCTTGACCAGCGCAGCGAGGTGGTGCCGGAGCACCTTGCGGTCGATGCGGGTGTACTCGGCGATGTCCTCGACGGTCACGTCGCCGTTGCCCTCGACGAAGGGCAGCACCTGGCGGGCGACCTCATCGGTCGACATGCCGCCGTCCTCGGGCGGAGCTTCCTTCGCGGTCGGCGAGACCTCGATGTCGGCGAGCTCGTCCTCGAGGATCCTCTGCTTACGCTTCTTCGGGGCCTTCACGGCCTCGTCGTTGGCGCTCGGCTCGGGCGGGGCGCAGAAGCCGTCGCGCAGGTCGGCGAGGGTGATCTTGCCGAACTGGGCCCAGAGCCCCCGCGACTCGAGGTAGCGGACCAGGTCACCGAGGGTCACGGCCTCGCGGTTCTTGAGGCCCTTGAGGGTCTCGAGCGCGCTCAGCCGCTCGAGCGCGCCGTTCTCAGCCCGGAAAATTGCGTTGGCATCTCTTGTCATCGAACTGTCTTGATATGGCGGATCGCCGCGATCCGCGCAAGCCGGCGGGCGCTCATTGGGTCGCGGTCGCAGCCAGATTTGTGCGGAGTAGGGCGAGGGAATACGGGTTGATGGAGAGATCTCCCAGAGGCCCGTGAACCGCGGTTCGCGCCCTTGTCCCGGGCCTCCATCGTGTACCCAGCGAAAGGGCGACTTCGGCCCCGGGATCGCCCTGTGCAGCGCTCGAAGCGCGACGCGGCGGGGGTGCCGCAGGCTCGCGCGGAGCCCCCGCTGAGCGATCTCGGAGGGCCGATGAAACAGCATTCCATCGTCCGCTCCAGAACCGAGAGACAGGTGGGGAAGCTGTGAAGAAGTCGCGCTATTGCCCGCGGCCAGTGAGCCGGTCCAGACCTCGAGCGCGCGCTTCGCAAACTTGCACGACCCCAACATCTTGTGGTCTATAGGTCGCCCGACGCCCAGATGTGGGGTCGTCACCGTGCGCGAGGCTGCTCGCGCGCGGCCCCGCGGGCCGTTTCGGCTTGCGTTTTTCGTTCGCCTTGCGTTCCTGGTCCGCCTGCCCGCGGGCGCTTATCGCTTCGACAATCTGCGCGCCACCGGCCGACTCCTTCACCCCCTGCCCGGGTGGAAGGGTCGGCGCGGTCGGGTCCCCGTCCGCGCGCGCAGGCCCACCTGCTCCCACCTGTCCCCCTCGCCCCTCGTTCCGGAGTCTGTCCCCATGAAGCTGTCTCGGCTATTCACCCAGGCCCAAGGTCGCGCCTATGCCGGCATCGACTTTGAGCGACGCAGTTCGCGCATCACCAACACCGATGGAACGACGGTCTTCGAGGCCGCCGACATCGAGGTGCCGCAGGGCTGGTCGCAGGTGGCGGTCGACATCATGGCGCAGAAGTACTTCCGCAAGGCTGGTGTGCCGGCGCGGCTGCGGCGGGTGCCCGAGGAGAACGTGCCCGAGTGGTTGTGGCGCAGCGAGCCCGACGCGCTCGAGCTGGCCCGGTTGCCGGCGGAGCAGCGCAGCGTCGGCGAGGACGACAGCCGCCAGTTGTTCCACCGCCTGGCCGGCTGCTGGACCTACTCGGGCTGGAAGTACGGATATTTCGCCGACGAGGACTCGGCGCGGGTGTTCTACGACGAGCTGGTGACCATGCTCGCCGGGCAGATGGTCGCGCCGAACAGCCCGCAGTGGTTCAACACGGGCCTGTACTGGGCCTATGGGATCACCGGACCGGCGCAGGGGCACAGCTACTGCGATGAGAAGACCGGCGAGCTCAAGTGGGCCAGCAGCGCGTACGAGCGCCCGCAGCCGCACGCCTGCTTCATCCAGTCGGTCAGCGACGACCTCGTCGGCGAGGGCGGCATCATGGACCTGTGGGTCCGCGAGGCGCGGCTGTTCAAGTACGGCTCGGGGACAGGCACCAACTTCTCGGCGCTGCGCGGCGAGGGCGAGCGGCTCTCGGGCGGCGGACGCTCGAGCGGCCTGATGAGCTTCCTGCGGATCGGCGACCGGGCGGCGGGCGCGATCAAGAGCGGCGGGACCACGCGGCGCGCCGCCAAGATGGTGGTCGTCGACGTCGACCACCCGGACGTCGAGCGCTTCATCGACTGGAAGGTGATCGAGGAGCAGAAGGTCGCCGCGCTGGTCGCTGGTAGCAAGCTGTGCAATCGGCACCTCAACCTGGTGATCGGCGCCTGTCACTCCGGCGACCCCGCCGACGACACCCGCTTCGACCCGCGCAAGAACAAGGAATTGGCCGCCGCGATCCGGGCCGCCCGCGCCTCCGAGATCCCCGAGAGCTACGTGCAAAGGGCCGTGGCACTCGCGCGGCAGGGCGCGCGGGGCCTCGAGTTCGAGGAGTACGACACCGGCTGGGACTCGGCCGCCTATGGGACCGTCTCGGGGCAAAACAGCAACAACTCGGTGCGCGTCACCGACGACTTCCTGCGCGCGGTCGAGGAGGACAACACCTGGGACCTGATCCGCCGCACCGACGGCAAGGTCCACCGCACCGTGCGGGCGCGCGAGCTCTGGGACAAGATCGCCATGAGCGCGTGGTCGTGCGCCGACCCGGGCCTGCAGTTCGACACCACGATCAACGAGTGGCACACCTGCCCGACCGACGGCCGGATCAACGCGAGCAACCCGTGCTCCGAGTACATGTTCCTGGACGACACCGCCTGCAACCTGGCCTCGCTCAACCTGAGCAAGTTCATGGTCGCCAGCGGCCCGAACGCGGGTGACTTCGACGTCGACGCGGTGCGCTACGCCTGCCGCGTGTGGACCGTCGTGCTCGAGATCTCGGTGCTGATGGCCCAGTTCCCGAGCACCGAGATCGCCGAGCGTAGCTACAAGTTTCGCACGCTGGGCCTCGGCTACGCCAACCTCGGCACCTACTTCATGGTGCGCGGGATCCCCTACGACAGCGACGAGGCCGTGGCGATCTGCGGCGGCATCACTGCGATCATGACGGCGGCCGCCTACGCCGCGAGCGCCGAGCTGGCCCGCGAGCACGGCCCGTTCCCCGGCTACGGGCCCAACCGCGAGACCATGCTCCGCGTGATCCGCAACCATCGCCGCGCCGCCTACGACGTCGCCCGCAGCGAGTATGAGGGCCTGTCGACCACGCCGCGTGGCATCGACCAGCGCACCTGCCCGGCGTACCTGCTCAAGGCCGCCCAGCAGGAGTGGGACAGCGCGTTGCAGCTCGGTGAGCAGCACGGCTACCGCAACGCGCAGGTCACCGTCATCGCCCCGACCGGCACGATCGGCTTGTTGATGGACTGCGACACCACCGGCATCGAGCCGGACTTCGCGCTGGTGAAGTTCAAGAAGCTCGCGGGTGGCGGTTACTTCAAGATTATTAATCAATGCGTCCCGGCCGCGCTGGCGACCCTCGGCTACACCGACACGCAGATCACCGACATCGTGCGCTACTGCAAGGGCGCAGGGACGTTGGCCGGCAGCCCGCGGATCTCCCACGCCGACCTCAAGCGCAAGGGCTTCACCGACGAGGTGCTTCAGCGCGTCGAGAGCGAGCTGGCCGGTGCCTTCGAGATCGGCTTCGTGTTCAACCGCTACGTGCTCGGCGACGACTTCTGCCACGGCGTGCTCGGCTTCACCGATGTCCAGCTCGGCAACCCGATGTTCAACGTGCTCGAGGCGCTCGGCTTCTCCGCCGAGGACATCCAGCGCGCCAACGATCACGTGTGCGGCACGATGACCGTCGAGGGCGCGCCGCACCTCAAGAGTCAGCACCTCCCGGTGTTCGACTGCGCGAGCCGCTGCGGCCGCTACGGCAAGCGCTTCATCGCGCCGATGGCCCACGTGCGCATGATGGCCGCCGCCCAGCCGTTCCTGTCCGGTGCGATCTCCAAGACGATCAACATGCCGAGCGACGCGACCGTCATCGAGGTCGGCGAGGTCTACCTCGCGTCCTGGAAGTACGGCATCAAGGCCAACGCGCTGTACCGCGACGGCAGCAAGCTCAGCCAGCCGCTGAGCTCCGGCCTGGTCGTCGAGGCCGAGGACGGCAGCGAGCAGACCCTCTCGACCAGCCAGCCGCAGGTCATCGAGAAGATCACCGAGCGCATCGTGCATCGCTACCTGGCCAAGCGTCGGCGCATGCCCGACCGTCGCGCCGGCTACACCCAGAAGGCGACGATCGGCGGCCACAAGGTCTACGTCCACACCGGCGACTACAGCGATGGCACCCTGGGCGAGATCTTCATCGGCATGCACAAGGAGGGCGCCGCGTTTCGCAGCCTCATGAACTGCTTCGCCATCGCCATCAGCCTGGGTCTGCAATACGGCGTGCCGCTCGAGGAGTTCGTCGACGCCTACGTGTTCACCCGCTTCGAGCCGAGTGGCTCCGTGCAGGGGCACCCGCGGATCAAGATGTCGACCTCGATCATCGACTACATCTTCCGCGAGCTGGCCGTCACGTACCTCGGCCGCAACGACCTCGCCCACGTCAACCCGGAGGACCTCGAGCCCGACTCGATCGGCGGCGAGTCCGACTCGGGACAGATCGAGTTCGCCGAGGAAGAGGTCGTCGCCGAGCGCATCGTCACCCCCGGTCCGCTCAAGCTCAGCGTCGACGTGCCCCGCGCCGCGCAGGTCTACGCCAACAAGGCGCGCCGCCAGCCCATCGAGGTCGAGGACCGCACCGCGGCCGCGGCCACCCACGCGAGCGCAGCCAAGCCGCGTCCGACCGCCGCTGCGCCGGTCGCCGCCGCACCGCCCTCGCTGAGCGAGCAGATCCGCGTCGCCCGCATGCAGGGTTACGAGGGCGACGCGTGCGGCGCGTGCGGCAGCTTCACGATGGTCCGCAACGGCTCCTGCCTCAAATGCGTGAGCTGCGGCGGCACCAGCGGCTGCTCGTGAGCCCGGCACCACGGGCTTGAACTTCCCGCTTCTGCGTATACGCTCGGAGGTCATGAAGCTCCCCGTGATCCTGCGCCCCGGAGAAGATGGCTGGCTCGTCGCCGAGTGCCCCGTCATTCTCGGATGCATCTCTCAGGGCCAGACCCGACAGGAGGCGCTCGACAACATCCGCGAGGCGATCGAGCTGTGCCTCGAGACCCGCGATGAGGAAGCGACCTGGACGCTGCCTCAGCGCTATGAAGTCGTCGATGTCGAGTTCGCCGCCTAGGGGCGCTTCACGATGAACGCGCCGCGACGTTTAGGGGCCCGCCTGCGGGCCGCCGCTTTGTTGCTGACCGGCGTGGCTTTCGGTGCCGGTCTGATGTTGCTGCGCGGGGCCGAGGCTGGGCCGGCGGAGGCGGTGAAGCCGACGCCGGTCGACTACTCGCGCTACCGCAAGCTCGACCTGTTCGCGCGCTCGCTGGCGATCGTCGAGCAGCACTACGTGCGGCCGGTGGACGGCGAGCGTTTGATCTACGCCGCGATCACCGGGCTCGTCTCGGAGCTCGACCCGCACAGCGAGTTCCTGCCGCCACAGGACGCCAAGCTGCTGCGCGAGGACATCGAGGGCAGCTTCGGCGGCATCGGCACGGTCATCATCCTCAAGCAGGAGACGCAGGCGCCGGCGCGGGTCGTGCTCGAGGTCCGCGAGGTCATCGCCGGCGGTCCGGCGGCGCGCGCGGGCGTCAAGGTCGGCGACCTGATCTCCGCGATCGAGGGCAAGCCGATCGGGCACTTCTTCGACATGCGCAAGGCGCTCTCGACGATGCGGGGACCACCTGGCTCAAAGGTCAGCTTCACCCTGGAGACCCCGCAACCAAAGGGCAAGCCGATCGTGCGGCCGATGACGGTCGTCCGCGAGTTCATCGACAGCCCCGCGGTGATCCCCGCGTACCTCGGCGAGGGCATGGCCCACGTGCGCCTGCGCGACTTCTCCGAGACCAGCGCGCACGAGCTCTCGGAGGCGATCGCAAGGATGCGCGACGCCGCCGGCAAGGCTGGATTGCAGGGCGTGGTGCTCGACCTGCGTGACAACGGCGGCGGCCTGCTCGACCAGGCCGTGCGCATCGTCGACCTGTTCGTGGATGAGGGCCCGATCGTTCGCACGCGCGGGCGCATGGGCAACCTGCTCGATGAGTCGCGCGCGCTGCCTGGCGGCCCCTGGCACAAGGTCCCGCTCGTAGTGATCATCAACAAGGCGTCGGCGTCGGCCTCGGAGGTGGTCGCCGGCGCGTTGCAGGATCACCACCGGGCGCTCATCGTCGGCGAGCGCAGCTACGGCAAGGGGTCGGTGCAGGCGCCCTTCGAGCTCGGCGACGGCTCGGTGCTCAAGCTGACGATCTCGCTGTACTACACGCCCTCTGACCGCCTGATCCAGGCCAGCGGCATCTTGCCGGATGTGCTCGTTGGTGCTGACATCACCCAGTACAAAGACAGCCTCCCCGAGCTCGAGCCCGAACGCGCCCAACCCAGACACCTGCGACCCGAAGCCTTCGGCCACCCCGCGAGCACCCAGGGCGACGAGAGCGAGGCCGTGCGGGCCGCCGGCACCGACGCCCAATTGCGGGCCGCCGTCCAGCACCTGCGCTCGCACATCTACCTCCAGTCGCGGACCACCCCGCGCTCACCCCGACGCGGCTGAGGGCATGGCGAGCCCTCCGGACAGCGACCGCGCCTTGCGGGTCAGCCTCGCCGTATGGGTCGTGCTGGCCTGTCTACTGCTGTTGTTGGCGCCGCCCCCTCCGCCCCCGCCGATGACGACTGCGGAGGACGAGGCGATCTTTCAACGCACGGTCGACCAGACGGTCGAGAAGACGCGGCGCTGGCAGGACGAGCGCGGCGACCAGACGATCGCGTGGGACGACGCGAAGGGACACATGGCGATCGTGATCGACGACGTCGGCCGCGAGCTGCACCTGTTCGATCAACTGCTGGCGCTGCGCAGCCCGCTGAGCTTCAGCGTGCTGCCGGGGGCCGTCTATGCGCCGGGTGTGCAACTGCGCCTGCGCGCCGACCGACGTCGTCCGCGTGAGATCTTGCTGCACTTGCCCTGCGAGCCCGAAGACGCCGCCAAGATGACGGCCGACGCGGCGCTCGGCGAGCAGTTCCTGCGCGTCGGCGATCCTCCCGAGCGCCTGCAGGCCGCGCTCGAGGAGGCGCTACGACGAGTCCCGGCCGCGGTCGGCGTCAGCAACCACATGGGTTCACGACTGACGGCCGAGCGCGCCGCGATGGACGCTCTCATGCCCGTGTTGCGGGAGCGCGGGCTGTTCTTCCTCGACTCGGCGACGACCTCGGCCAGCCAGGGTCTGGCCGCGGCCGGAGCCGCGGGTGTACCGGTGCTGGCCCGAGACATCTTCCTCGACGTAGATCCCGCGCCTGGGGCCGTCTTGGCCCAGCTCGAGTTGGCGGCACGACGCGCCCGGGATCGGCCCGTGGTGATCATCGCCCATCCTTCCCAGGCCGTCGTCGAGACCCTGCGTGAGGCCTTGCCGCGCCTGCACCGCGACGGGATCGGGGTCTACCCCCTGCGCGAGATCCTGGCCCGTCGAAGCCCGACAAGTGCGCAATAGCACTGATCTTTTCTGGCCGTGACCCGATCCGTCCGAGCCCGCCGAACCCGGCCTGAGGAGCGGTCGTGGCGGGTCGCTGGGGTCTGCTCGCCCGGCCCCGGCCGAGACGGATGGGGACGGCCGGAGCCGTTGGCGTGTGCGAGGTGATCTGGCCGAGGCTTCTGTGGCACTGTCCTGGCTTGACAGCAATTCGATCCGCTTCCTACCCTCAAGCTCACGCGATGGCCCTGCGACTGATCATCGAGGACGAAGAGGGTGCGACGACGATTGTGCCCCTCGGCGAAGAGGAGGTCACGATCGGGCGAGAGCCGGGTAACACCATCCAGCTCACCGAGCAGAACGTCTCGCGCCAGCACGCGCGGCTTGCTCAGGGACCCGACGGCTGGGTCATCGAGGACCTCGAGAGTTACAACGGGGTCAAGGTCAACGGCGTGCTCGTCGAGGGGTCGGTCACCCTCAACGAGGGCGACGTGGTGCAGATCGGCGACTATCACCTCGCGCTCAGCAATAACGTCGAGCAGACCACGTTGAACATCGACCGCCCGGGTCAGGCCGCCAACGAGCCGAATCGGGTGATGCCCAGCGTCGACATCCCGCGGATCTCCGCGTCCGAGGCGGCCGCGATCGCCACGCCCTCGTTCACCTCGAGCGGCGACGCCCGCGGCCACGCGCAGGATCGCCGCGACGAGCGCGAAGGCGGCGGCCGTGGCCTGTTGATCGTGCTCGGGCTCGCCGCCGTGCTCGGCGTCGGCTTCCTCGCGTTCCGAATGATGGGCCCCAGCGAGGCCCCGCCGAAGGGCGATCAGAAGGGCACCCAGGCCGCAGCCAACACCGACACCAAGCTCCCGCAGAAGGCCCTCACGCCGGAGCTGCCGCCGCCGGATCCGACGCCGCCCGACCCGCCGCTCGACCCGACGCCCGACCCGACCGGTCAGGCCGCGCCGCCCGACCCGAGCGCCGGTGACGTCGAGCCGCCGATCGAGACGCCGACCAAGAAGGTCACGCCCAAGCCGCCGGTCGAGAAGACCCCGAAGCCGCCGGTCGAGAAGACCCCCAAGCCCGTCGTTCCCAAGGGCGACCCTGTGGCGCTGCTCGAGGACGCTCGCAAGGCCAGCGTGGCCAACAACTCGACGCAGGCCTACGACCTCGCGCGCAAGAGCTACGACATCGATCGCAACAGCGCCGCCCTCAAGCTCATGGGCCTCTCGGCCTGCAAGATGGGCGACGCAACCAAGGCGAAGTCGGCCTACAAGAAGCTCGACGCGACGCTGCAAAAGCAGTTGCAATCCGTGTGTCAAACGAACGGCGTCCAGCTCGAGCCGTGACGGCGGACCGTCGATAGCAGGCAGACAGTCCGCAGTGTGCCGTGGTAGGCCTCGCGCATGCGACTTACCCTGACGCTGCTGTCTGCGGCCTTCTTGCTTCGACTGCTCACTCCTGGCAGCGCCCACGCGGCCGTGTGGGAGGACGCGACGATGGCGACCATCGGTGTGACCGCGGAGTGGTCGAACAAGGTCGAGCTCGCCGACATCAACGGTGACGGCCTGGTCGACATCTTGTTCGCCAACGGTGCCGGCTACAACTTCGCCGAGGGCGCCGAGCAGAGCCGGGTGTTCGTCAATCAAGGCGCTGGCAAGCCGTTCATGGACGTCAGCGCCGAGGTGTTCCCGAACAAGGGCCAGACCCGCGTGATCAAGGTGCGTGATGTCGATGGCGACGGTAACGTCGACATCGTCGTCGGTAACGGCTTCGAGACCCAGAGCTGGCTGTACATGGGCGACGGCATGGGCGGCTTCGTCGACGCCACCGACAAGCTCCCGCAGAAGATCTCCAGCATCGGTGACCTCGAGCTCGGTGACGTCGACGGCGACGGCGACCTCGACATCGTGCTCGCCGACTGGGGCCCCGGCGCGGCCCAAAACACGGCCGGCGTGACGCAGTTGTGGCTCGGCGACGGCGCGGGCGGCTTCACGGACGCGACCGCGAGCAATATGCCGGACATCCCGGTCTCGTGGTCGTGGGAGATGGAGCTGGCCGACGTCGACAATGACTATGACCTCGACGTGCTGGTCTCCTGCAAGTCGTGCGACGGCTCGTACATGTTCCACAACGACGGCGCCGGCAAGTTCACGGACGCGACCGCCAAGATGCCGCAGTTCCCCAACAACTACGAATTCGAGGCGATCGACCTCAACGGCGACGACTTCCTCGACCTCATCACGGTCAACGATGGCCCGATGTTCCGCGAGCACATCCTGATCGGCGACGGCATGGGCGGCTTTACGGACGAGACCGCCGCGCTGTGGCCCGACGCGGACAACCTGCCCGGCGACGACAACATGATCGCCTACCTCGACGTCGAGTCCGACGGCGACCCCGACTTCGTTATCTGCGGCCTGTTCGGCGGCCTCGACCGCCTGCTGCTCAACGACGGGACCGGCAAGCTGTCCGCGCAGGCCAGCGCCTTCGCGCCCGCGAACAGCTCTGGCAGCCTCGGTCTCGCGGTCGCCGACCTCGACGGCGACGACAGGATCGACGTCGTGTTCGCGGAGGGCGAGTCGCCGCAAAACGCCGACCGCGTGTTCCTCGGCGTCGACGTACCGACCGACACCGCCGTGCCGAGGATCTCGCTGGTCGACATCGTCGAGGAGGGCACGACCGTGTCCGCACGCGCGCGCGTCCACGACAACAAGAGCCCGATGATGCCGCACGACTTCACCGAGGTCGCGCTCGTGCTGACCGAGGACGGCAACCAGAAGTTCGTCCCGATGACCTGGTACGGCGAGGCCCTGTGGCGCGCGGAGACCGACATCTTCGGCACCGACTTCAAGCGGGCCCAGGTCTGCGCCACCGATGCCGCCGGCAACATGGAATGCAGCGCGGAGGTCGTGATCGGCGAGGGCTCGGAGAGTGAGTCGGACGCGAGCTCCGACAGCGGTCCCGCCACGGACACCAGCGCGACCACCGACCCGACCACCGGCGCGACCTCGCAGGCGAGCGACACCTCCGGCGTCCCGACCTCTGGTGAGACGCCGACGACCGACGGTGGCGCCACCACGGCTGGCGAGACCGGCTCGACGGGTTCCGGGACCGAGGGCCTCGATGACGATAAGGGCTGCGGCTGCCGCAGCGAGACGACCGGCGGCGCCTGGCTGCTGGCGTTTGCCGGCCTGCTGCTGGCGCCGCGCCGCCGTCGTCGCGTCTAAAGCCGATGTGGGCCCGCGGGGGCAGTCCCGCGGGTCAGGTCAGTTCACTGCGGGACCTGGCAGGACTCCTTCGGTCCGAGGAACGACAGCGTCTGCACCCAGAACTGCTTGATCTGCGGGATGTTCTTCCACTCCGAGTCGAACTCGACCCACTCGTCGCCGAACATGAACAGCCGGCCGTTGCCGCGGTCCTGGACCACGCCGACGGGGCCCTGCGGCAGCGTCATGATCGTCTTGCTGATGTTGATGCCGTCGTCGACGATGTCGACGTAGAGCCCGCCGAAGAACGAGATCGAGGTCAGCCCCACCGTGATCTCGTGCGGCTCGAACTGGGTGATCGGACCGCTGAAGAAGCCCTTGCTGGTGTTGTAGCTGAGCCCCATCGGCTTGAACAACGAGTTGGGCCGGTCGGCGACGAACTGCTGGTTCGTGAAGCCGGTCATCGACATCATGCCGCCGCCTGCCTCGACCCAGGTCTGCACGGCGGCCTGCTCATCGGGCGTGTAGCTGCGGATCAGGTAGTCGAGGACGAGGATGTCGTACTTGTTGAGCACGGCCTTGTCGAGCGGCTCGTTGAGCACCGTGTTGATCCGGTCGACCTGCGTGCCCTGGGCCTCGAGCCACAACTGGAACTCGGCCGAGGGGTTGGCGCCCTGGTTGCCGACCAGCGCGATGTTGAGGCAGTCGCAGATGCCGTCCATGCCGACGTCGACGTTGTCGATCTGGTCGTCGCAGTCATCATCGACGTCGTTGCAGATCTCCGGCGAGGGCACGCAGCCCTGGCCCGTGCTGCTCTCGGCGTCGCCGGTGGTCGTGTCAGCGCCGGTGGTCGTGTCAGCGCCGGTGGTGTTGCTGTCGCCGCCCGTGCTCGTGCCGGACTCGCTGACGGTCACGTCCATCGTCGTGCCGTCGCTCGTGGTCTGCGTCGCACCCGAAGTGGTCGCATCAGTCTGCGTGCCGGTGCCAGACACCGTCGGGTCGGTCGTCGCTTCGGACGGGTCGTCCGTGGTCGTGCCCGACTGTGAGGCCTGGCTGCCACCGCTGGTCGTCGGCGTCAGCGAGTCGCTGTCACCCGTGGTCGTCTGCTGCGAGGTCTGGGTGGCCTGCGAGGTCGACCCGTCGCCCGTGCTGCCCCCGCTGTCGGTGGCTGTACCCTCTGCCGGGCTCCCGCCACAAGCCGCCACCACGCTGAAAAACAGTAATGAAGTCCACCCCACCCCGGTCATTCCATGCATGACCGCAGGCTATCACGCGGGGGGGTGCGGCCCCCCGGCTGTGTTCAAGCGACCTCACACGTTATAGATCGCGCAGCGCGATCCGGGCCGCGTTGTAGCCACACATGCCGTGCACACCGCTGCCCGGATGCGTGTAGCTCGAGCACAGATACAGCCGACGCACCGGCATGCGATGGCGAAAGTAAGGGAACAGCGGACGAAACACGAGCTGACGGTTCCAGGCGTTGGCGCCGCCGCCGAGGTCACCGCCAACGAGGTTGGCGTCCATCGCCTCGAGGTCTGGCGGCGCGACGATCTTGCGGGCGAGCACGGTCGCGCGAAAGCCCGGCGCGAGCCCCTCGATGCGCGCGTCGATGCGGTCAGCGAACGCCTCCGCGTGCCGCTGCCACCCGCCCTCCGGGGTCGAAGGCACGCGCGAGTATGCCCACAGCGTGTGCTGCCCCGTCGGCGCCCGTGTCGGGTCGGCGAGGCTCTGCTGGCCGACCACGAGATACGGGTTGTCCGGCAAAGCGCCGCCGCGCACCTGGTCCGTGAAGCGCTGCAGGTCCTCGAGGCTGTCGCCGACGTGTACGACGGCCGCCTGTCTGGCCTCCGGGACCGCCCAGGGCACCGGCGCCGACAGGGCCCAGTCGACCTTGAATGTGCCCCAGCCGTGCGGGAAGCGCTGCATGAAGCGGACGACCCGTCGCGGCACGTGGTGGCGCTCGACGAGGTCGAGGAGCAGCGAGGCGGCGCTGGTGTCGGCCATCACGGCCCGCGTCGCGCGGATGCTGGTGCCGTCCGCGAGCATGACGCCCTCGGCTCCGTCGGCGCCGACGAGCACGCGAGTGACGCGACTCCCGAGCCGCACGCTGCCGCCGTGTCGCTCAAGGATCTTCACCAGCAGATCGGTGATCGCCTGGGCGCCGCCCCGCGGGATGCAGTAGCCGCCGGTGGTCGCGGTCATGCCGAGCATGTAGCCGACCGCGGCGCCCAGCGGGTCACGCGGACCGATGTCGACGTGCATCGCCAGCCCCGGGAACACGCGCCGCGCGGGCTCGCCGTGAAACAGCCGCCGCGACAGCCCGGCGCAGCTCGACAGCAAGATCCGCGCGACCCGGAAGATGTCGAAGGGCAGCAGGCGCAGCAGCGGCAGCACCGTCGGCAAGGGTCCGAGCAAGAAGCCGAGCAGGTCCTTCTCGATCTTCGCGTGCCACAGCGACAGCGCCCGAAACGTGTCACCGTCGCGGGGATCGCCGAACAACTTCGCCGAGGTGTCAGGGTCGCGGGTGATGCACGCGACGCTGCCGTCAGGGGCAGGATGACAGCTCTCGATCGGCATATTGTGGAGCTGGAGACCCTCGCGGTCGACCAGCCCGAGCTCGAGGAACGCAGGGCTCATCCGCGGGAACGGGAAGAACGCCGCGCCGACATCGTGGATGAAGCCGGGTAGCGTCGACTGCTCCGAACCGAGAGCGCCACCGACCCGCGTGGGGTTGGCCTCGAGCACCAACACCTTGAGGCCGGCGCGCGCGAGCATACAGGCGGCTACCATCCCGTTCGGGCCGGAGCCGATGACGATCGCCTCGGGGTCACTCACCGGCGCAGTGTGGCACGCGGGCGGGGCCGATGTCCGCGGCGGATGTCCCGCCGGAGATTCCTTTTGGGGGAGATGGGTGAGGCATGCCGGGTCGTCGTTGGGCTGGCCACCGCCTTCGGCGTCGTCCTGCCAATCCGATTACCCGGCACCCCTCACCCATCTCCCCGTAAAGGAGTCTCCGGCAGGACAGCCGCCCAGACTTAGGCTTCCCAGGCGGGCGTAGCCGGAGTCTCGAGCAGCGCCTCGACGTCTTCCATGGTCAGCTTCTTGCCGGCCGTCACATCGCGTCCGAGGGCCGACTCTGCCACTTCGCGCTTGCGGGCGCCGAGCTCGACCATCTTCTGCTCGACGGTATCCTCGACCACGAGGCGATAGACCATCACCGGCTTGTCTTGTCCGATGCGATGGGCCCTGTCGGTCGCTTGGTCCTCGACGGCGGGGTTCCACCACGGGTCGTAGTGCACGACCGTATCGGCCTCGGTCAGCGTCAGGCCCGAGCCGCCCGCCTTCAGCGAGATGAGGAACACGGGCGGGCCGGACTTGGTCTGGAATTGCGCGACCATCTCTTCGCGGTTCTTGGTCCCGCCGTGCAGCCACAAGTAGTCGATCTTGAGCTCGGTGAGGGCGTCGCCGAGCAGCTTCTGCATCTCGACGAACTGCGAGAACACCAGCACCTTGCGGCCCGAGCCGACCGCGTCGGCCATGAGCTCCTTGAAGGCGTCGAGCTTGGCGCTGGACGGCAGCGCCGACGCATCGGGCAACCCGAGCAGTCGCGGGTCGCAGCAGACCTGGCGCAGGCGCGTGAGGGCGGCGAGGATCGTCATCTGCGACTTCTCCAGGCCGACCTCCTCGACGCGGCCCTGGATCTCCGCCTTGGCGGCCTTGAGGATGCGGTTGTAGAGGCCGAGCTGGGCCTTGCTGAATTGTACGAACAGGGTCTGCTCGGTCTTCGGCGGCAGCTCGGAGGCGACGTCTTCTTTCTTGCGGCGCATCACGAACGGCCGGATGCGGGCGCGTAGCGCCTCGAGCACCTTGACGTCTTGGTCCTCGATCGGGCGCACGTAGTTCTTCTGGAAGTCGCTGAGCTTGCCCAGGAAACCAGGGGCCAGGAAGTCGAAGATCGCCCAGAGGTCGATGAGGTGGTTCTCGACCGGCGTGCCCGAGAGCGCGAGGCGGTGGTCGGACTTGAGCTGCTTGGCCGACTTGGCCGTGGTCGTCGCCCAGTTCTTGATGTACTGCGCCTCGTCCAGGATCGCGTAGCGAAACCGGATCTTGCTCAGCTCCTCGATGTCGCGCCGCAAGATCGCGTAGGTCGTGACGACGATGTCGGCCTTCTTGAGCAGGCGGCGGTTCTCACCCCGCTCGGCGCCGTGCCAGGTCATCACCGATAGCGTCGGCGCCCACTTCTTGACCTCCTGCTTCCACACCGATAACACCGAGGTCGGACACACGATCAGCGAGGGCACGTCGCCCTCCTCCTCCTTGGCCTTCGTCAGCAGCGCGAGCGCCTGGACCGTCTTGCCGAGGCCCATGTCGTCGGCAAGGATGCCGGTCATGTTGTTCTCGTGGAGCTGCCACAACCACGCGAAGCCCGAGCGCTGATACTCGCGCAGCTTGGCGGTCAGCGCCTTGGCCTTGCGCGGCGCCTTCGAGCTCTTGTCGCCGGTCATGTTCTCCATGAGCTTCTTGACCTCCTTGGCGACGTCCGCGCTGGGCGCGGCGCCGAGGAGGCGGCTCAGGGTGCCGAGCTCGAGCGTTGAAAGCTCGGCGTGACCGCCCTTATCAAAGTCGATCGCGCCGGCAGCCTCGGCGATCGGCTGGAGGATCTGCGGGTCGAGCTTGGCGACCGAGCCGTCGGCCAGCGTGACCCAGCGGCGACCCTCGTGCAGCCAGCGCAGCAGGTCGCGAAACGAGATCAGGTCCTCCTGACCGTCGACGTCGACCACCGCGCTGAGGTCGAGCACGCTCGCTTCCTTGTTGTGCACCGAGATCTTCGGCGTCGGCGACTTGCTGCGGATCTTCGGCAGCGAGGGGATCCTCCGCTCCCAGGTGTCGGGCAACAGCGGCAGGCCGACGATGATAAATTCCACGCCCGCGTCGCCCTCCGCGGCGAAGGCGTCGTCGTTGGGGCTCCAGCGCATCCCGAGGTCGGTCAGCACCTTGCGCGCGGCGGCCTCGCCGGCCATGTCACGATAGAAGGTGAGGGTCTGATCTCCGAGGTTGATCGAGTAGCGCGGCGACTCGGGGTCGGCGCCGGCGATCGCCAGCGTGACGTTGCCGTAGCGGGCCGCCAGCGCGATCTTCACCTTGTTGGCGTCGGCCTCGACGCTGGCGATGATGAGGTCGATCGTGCGCGAGTCCGAGGCCAGCGCGAACAGGTCCTGCTGCGGCACGCCGACCGAGTGCAGCGTCTCCGAGAGCGCGTCCATCTGCTGCGCCGATACCCGCGAGTCCATGACGATCCGCGGCTGGCGGGCGACCGCCTCGAGCACCCACGGCGGCGTGTCGGGGACCTGGAACACCTCGGCGGTGTCGAGCAACAGGAACCAGGTCGGCGCGCCGACGATGACGCGACCGCTGGGGACCTCGATCGTGCGACCGTTGGAGCGCTGCTCGAGGAAAGCGTGGAGTTCCACGCTGGCGTCGGCGGTGCGCGCCTCGGCGCGGATGCGAAGGATCAGCGGCTCGGGCCCGAATTGCAGCTTTCCGACGCCCTTGAGCCCGACCGTGCTGTTGCGCGCGAAGTACAGCAGCCCCGCGAACGCGGCGTCGTCGATCGTGTGACCGCCGTCGTCGCTGTCGTCGACCTCCTGCTCGAGGAAATGCATGATGAGGCGGTCGGCCGGGCTCATGCTCTCGGACCGCTTGCGACCGACGACGGGCGTGCCGCCGCTCTTGAACGCCATCACGTGCCAGTGGCCCTTGCGGATCTCGACCTGATAACGTTGCAGGTTGGCCGCGGCGCCGCTGGCGAGGTCCTGGACCCACGGGTTCTGCGTGCGCGTGATCTCGCCGCCAGCCTGGTATTGCTTACGCAAGGTCAGCGCCAGCGTCACCGCGTGCTGGCAGATCCGCTCCCAGCCGTCCGTGTAGGTCGGGCAGGTGCAGTTGGTGTCGAGGGTCCCGTCCGGAAGCAGCTTTAAGCTGGTGTTGTGCGGCAGCGGGTGCGAACCCTTGACCTTGCCGCGCAGGCAACCGCTGTCGAACACGATGTCGGACACCGTACGGCCGACCTCAAACAGCTCCTTTCCGGCCGTAAAGGCCTTCTTGCTGGAGATCTTGGCGAGCGTCTCCGGCTCGAACAGAGGTAACAACGCTTCGAGTGTGGACACGCGATTTCCTGCGAAAGGGATCGGGCGGCTCACGCAGACGTGCGAGACATGCGAGAGCACGCGAAGCGAGTACGGCCCGACACGAAGCGGCGACTGGACGGCACAGCTTCACTGGCCTCCGCGGACTGTCTGGGTGTGCGATGCACTCACCAGGCCATTCGCGGCGCTTGCCGGCAGCTTTAACACGCCCCCGATCTCCGGTCCACCCCAAATCCCGCAACCTGGCCCCTCCGGGCCTGCGCAACGCGCGGCGGGCCGGGTTCTCCCCGCCGCGCTCGCACCGTTGTGTGGTACTTCGCCCGAGCATATGTCCGCCGAAGGCCTCCAGGACAGCGCCGCAGACCCCGGGGTCCGCCTCCTCGCCACCGCAGTCGCCGACCTCGACCCGCGGGACGTGCTGCTCGTGCACTCGGGACCTCTACCGGGCCTGCGTCCGGGGGCCACTCGCCTCATCCTCGACGTCCGTGAACGCGACGACGCTGCCGGCACCACCTGCGTCGCTGCCACCCTGGGCGCCGCCACCTCGGCCGCGCTCGCCGAGCCGCGCTTCGCCGCCGCCGTCGTGTGGCCGCGCGCGCACCTCGGCAAGGACTTCAGCGAGACCTGCCTGGCTATCGGTGCCGCGGCGCTGCGCCCGGGCGGGCGGCTGTACTGCGCCGTGCGCAAGGCCAAGGGGGGACCCTCGCTCGCCCGCGCGATGACCGAGCTGTGCGGCTCGGTCGATGTCGTCGAGCGCGACGGCGGATATTTTTTGTACGTGTCCGAAAAGACAGCTCACTACTCCGCCGACGCGGCGCAGGCCCGGCTCGCCGCCCAGTACGAGGTCGCCGACCCCTTGCTCGGACCGGTGCCGTTGTTGGCCGTGCCGGGCGTGTTCTGCCGCAAGCACCTCGACGACGGCACGCGGGCGTTGTTGGCCAAGCTGGAGGAGCTCGATCTGCTCGCCGGACGGCCTCCGCGGCAGGTGCTCGACCTCGGCGCCGGCATCGGTCCGCTCGGGCTGTGGGCGGTGCGTCGCTGGCCGGACGCGAAGCTGCTCGCGGTCGAGAGCAACTACCTCGCCGCCGCGCTGGTCCGCGAGAACGCCGCGCGGCTCGGCTGTTCGGGCCGGGTCGAGGTGCTCGCGGGCGATGG
>Ga0105046_10002494_pt1 | contig 29043 bp, 16 predicted proteins | sample MAT03_FD_78385 | JGI IMG/M metagenome (GOLD analysis project Ga0105046, IMG submission 78385) | Freshwater microbial communities from Lake Fryxell liftoff mats and glacier meltwater in Antarctica - MAT-03 (megahit assembly) | ecosystem: Environmental > Aquatic > Freshwater > Ice > Liftoff... | reverse complement strand
TCAGCGATCTCGGGATCGAGGGACCCGCCTCGGTGGCGTGTATCGGCGTTCGTTGGCAGATCGCACAGAAGGTCCACGCGTGCACCGAACGGCTCGACGATGTCAACAATGACCGGTTCCGCGACCTACTCGATCTGCAACTCCTCGCCGACCTCGTGGACGATCTCGAGTGGCCGGCCGTACGCGTCGCCTGCGTCGAGGTCTTCCAGAGCCGCGAGTCTCATCCGTGGCCACCAACGCTGACGATCCCGGATGATTGGGCCGACGGCTACCACGCCCTCGCAATCGAAACCGGCTTCACGGTGGACGATGTCGATCAGGCAGCCGCAGCCGTTCGTGCCATCGTCGACCGAATCGATCGGACGAGCAAGGCTTGACCGCCGGCTACAGCGCAAACGGTTGCGGTGTCATGGATGAGAGCATGGTGAGCATGGCCGACGACCCCGATCGGACTCGCGAAGACTTGATCACCGAGAACCGCGAGCTCAGATCAGAACTGGACCGTCTACGGGAACTGTTGGGCTTCGACGTCCGCTCAGCGAGCGGTCACGAACACGTATGGGAGCCGACGCTGTTCAGCGAAGCGGCCCGACACGAGACTGTTGACCACTCCTCAACGGCGAGCGACAAACTGGCGGTGTATCGATCCTTGTTCGGTGGTCGGACCGACGTGTACGCACATCGCTGGGAGAACCCGTCGACTGGCAAGTCGGGATGGTCGCCGGCCGTCCGCGGCGGCTGGTCATCGAAGAGCAAACACAACAGGGCCTACCTGCCATTGACCGACGACGTCTTCGCGTCACATCTGCGCGGTGAGGCCACGGTCGGGATCTATCCGCTGGTCCGAGGCGACACGTGCACCTTGTTGGCCTGTGACTTCGACGGTGACGGCTGGGCCCTCGACGCGCTCGCACTCGTCGATGCGTGCCACACAGCTCAGGTCCCAGCTGTCCTCGAACGGTCCCGCTCCGGTGATGGTGCCCACGTCTGGGTCTTCTTCGAGTCTCCAGTCCCCGCAGCCACAGCCCGAGCGATGGGCATGGCGCTGCTCCGTCAAGCGATGACGAAACGAGCCGAGCTGGACCTCGCCAGCTACGACCGGTTCTTCCCTTCGCAGGACTTCATGCCACGAGGATCGTTCGGGAACCTCATCGCGCTACCGCTGCACGGCGACTGCATTCGCCGTGGCACCACCATGTTTCTCGACCCCACGACGATGACACCGTGGCCAGACCAGTGGGCGTTTCTGTCGTCAGTGGCCCGAATGTCGGCCGGCGCCGTCGACTCGACCGTGAAGTCGGTACGCGCTCTGGAGACCGGGCCACACCTCACGATCGCAGATCTCATTCAGATCGATGGACCTCCCGCCCCATCAGTGATCGAAGCGCGCATCGCAGGGATGCTGTCCATCCGCAGATCCGGGCTCCCTCCGGCCATGGTGGCCGGATTGAAACACCTGGCCTCGATTTCGAACCCGGTATTCCATGAGAAGGAGCGTCTTCGCTTCTCCACCTGGGACACGCCGAGGTTCATTCGCTGCTACCGCGAGGATCTCGACTGGTTGTCGGTTCCACGCGGGCTCATCGACCCGATCACTCGGCTCGTCGCGGAAGCCGGCAGCGAGCTGGACCTCACCGACAATCGAACTGCCCCGGAATCAATCGACCTCGAGTTCAGCGGCACACTCCGTCCCCATCAACGCGTCGCATTCGACGCGGCGAAGAACGACGACCTCGGCGTGGTCGTGGCACCGCCTGGCGCCGGCAAGACAGTGCTCGCGTGCGCTCTCATCGCACACCACGGACAACGCACGCTGGTACTTGTTGACCGGAAGCCGCTGTTCGAGCAGTGGCGTGCACGGCTCATCGAGTTCCTCGGACTGGACGCCGACCAGATCGGATCGATCGGCGGTGGAAGCAACGAGCCGTCAGGGTTCGTCGACGTCGCGATGATCCAAAGCGTCGCCCGACTCGATCAACCTGAGTCCCTGTTTGCCAGTACGGGCTGGTGGTGGTCGATGAATGTCACCATCTGCCCGCCGTGTCCTTCGAGTCGACCGTTCGCCGCGCCGCCACCCGCCGCTGGCTTGGGCTGACCGCCACGCCGTACCGACGCGACGGCCTCGAGGACATCATCACCCTTCAGTGCGGCCCCGTCCGCCACGAGATCCGCGCCGGCGACATCGGCGAAGCCGCCCTGGTTCAACGTCACCTCCTCATCCACCCAACCTCCTTCGAGACCGACGACGATCTCGGCATCCAAGCAATCTTCAGCGAGCTCACCGAGGACGAGAGCAGAACACGACAGATCTGCACCGACATACACGCCGCTGTGAACAAGGGCAGAAGGTGCCTGGTGCTGACCCAACGAACCCAACACATCGACGCCATCACCGACTGCCTCGCAGAGATGGGCACTCATGCGCTTGTCCTACGTGGAGGCCAGGGAAAGCAAGCAAGACAGGATGTCGCCGACGCCATCGACGGCGACGACGGAACAGGCATCGCCCTCGTCGCCACTGGTTCATACATCGGCGAAGGGTTCGACTGGCCCGCACTCGACACCCTCTTCCTCGCGTTCCCGATCGCATTCAAAGGGCGTGTCGTCCAGTACGTCGGCCGACTCCTACGCACTCACGTCGGCAAGAACGACGTCGAACTCCACGACTACGTCGACGACCGTGTCCCGGTCCTCGCTCGCATGCACAACAAGCGACTCCGCCCCTACTCCACGCTTGGCTTCCAAACGAAGCCGCCAATGTCACGACCGAAATTCCGACCGCATCGCAAGGCCCACTCCACAAGATGAGCTCCGAGCAAGAATCGATCGACGACCTCATCGAACGGGTCACCGTCGACGCGTACGGCGACGAAGGACACGAAGCATTCCTGTGCACATTCGAAGACGAGGTCGCATTTCCGACCAGAGCGAAGCTCGCCGGCACGGACGTCGACGTCACGAGGATCGGCTATGACGGCAACCCACGCCGCGGGCTGATTGCCGACATCGAGAACGACAATGAACGACATCGCATCGCGCTGGTCGAGCTCGGGGTCGAATCAACTCACCACTTCGGCAAACTGGTAGCGGCCTACCGTCGTTGGCTGGGCGAATCGTGATTCCTGATCGCCAACCTCATCTACTACACGGAAGAGGTCACGCTCCGATCAACCCAATGGACCGCCCACACGCTGGTCCGAAGCCGAGATGATTGTGCCGAACCAGCGCCGAATCATCCTTCCCAAGGTGTCAGCTGACTGGGCAATCAGATCGGTGACGAGTGGAAACGCCCCGTGACCTGGGCTTTTACCGTGGAGCTAAGGAGAATCGAACTCCTGACCTCTTCCATGCCATATACCTGTGGGATGTTCGCTGACGTTCGGGGACGTTCACCAAACACCGTGTAGATACGGACATTCTGTTCGTACACGTTCGCTCTGGTTCGCTGAGACCTTGGGTTGTAGAGTGTCAACCAAGGTGTCGCTCGATCCGGGAGGGAACTGATGGCCGCCAAGAAGAGCCGACGAAGCCGCGGCGACGGAGCCCTGTTCTACCGCGCCGACCGCGACCGCTGGATGGGACGAATCAGTGTCAACGGCAAACCCCGCACCGTCTCCGCGCGCACCAAAACCGAAGCCCGCTACAAACTCGACCAACTCCGCCGCGCCGCCGACGACGGCCTCCCCGTCATCACCCGCGACCGCACCGTCACCGAACTCCTCGAACTCTGGCGCACCAAAGCACTCCCCAACCGCGACCTCTCCCCCGCCCGCATCGCCAGCCACGACTGGGCCATCCGCATCCTCACCCACGAACTCGGCACCATCAAGCTGCAAGCACTCACCGTCGACGACGTCGAAGCCGCCCTCACCCGCCGCACCATCCCCGCCGACGAACAACCGACACCACGCAAGGGGCGCGGACGGGCTGCGACGAGTGCGCTGTCGCGAAACTCGCTCATCAAGCTGCGTTCCACCCTGTCCCAAGCCCTCACCTGGGCGCAACGACGCGACCTCGTCACCCGCAACGTCGCCACCCTCGCCGAGCTCCCCACCGGCGCCACCACCGCCCGCACCGGCAAATCACTCAGCATCAACCAAGCACGACAACTCCTCGCCAGCGCGGCCGGCACCGAACTCGAAGCCATGTGGACCCTCATGCTCTACCTCGGACTGCGCCCCGGCGAAGCCGCCGGACTCTCCTGGAACGACATCGACTTCACCAACGCCACCATCCACATCTGGCGCGCCCGCACCACCAACACCGACGGCTCCGCCACCATCGGTAACACCAAGACCCCCGGCAGCATCCGCACCCTCGAAGCCCCCCAAGCCGTCCTCGACACACTCGAACGCCACCGACAACAACAACACGACCACGCCACCGCCCTTGGAGCCGCGTGGTCCAATCCCGACAACTTGGTGTTCACCTCACCCAGCGGACGACCAGCCGACCCCAAAGCCGTCCGCAACGAATTCGACCGCCTCATCACCACCGCCGAAATCGACGGCCACTGGACACCCAACCTGCTGCGACACACCGCCGCCAGCCTCATGGCCGACGCCGGACTCCCCATCGAACACGTCGCCGATCAACTCGGCCACAAAGACCTCCGCATGCTGCAGCAGCACTACCGCCACCGCATCAAGCCCACCATCGGCGGCGCCCACATCCTCGACAGCGTGCTCGGTGCCAACCCACCGTCACCCGACGGATGAACAGACTCATGGCCATGGGATGCGACGGACCGATCCGGGGCGCTTCCTCACGTGTCGAGCAGTCGGGCGACGGCGGCTGCGATGGGTTGCCGGGTGTGCGCTTCGAAGTAGGTGTAGCCGGGGCTGGGATTCACCTCGAAGCACACTGTCCGTCCGTCTTGTGTGAGTGAGAGATCGATCCCGCTGAATTCGAGGCCGAGCGCGGCCGTGAGTGTCACGCACCGATCGGCGAGGTCCGGTGGAAGTTCGATCGGCTGCATTGTCGCTGGCGAGTCGGTCTGGCTGACTGCGTATCGGTAGTCGACCGCTTGACTCGCGATCTCGGACGCAAAGACCTCGGCGCCCACGACGTGCACACGTACGTCGACGCCGTCAACGTGTTCTTGGAACTGGACGGGACAGAATCGAATTTGGTCTAGCCGTGCGATGTCGGCGGCGGTGATTTCGCGGACGATCGATCGCACGCCGCTGATGGACTTGAAGACAACGCGTGGATGAGTCGCGCAGAACTCGCGGGCGACGTCTGGATCGTTGGTGATCACTGTTTCTGGGGTCTCGAATCCGTGAGTTGTGATGAGTTGAGCTTGGAACGGTTTGGAGGCGTTCGTTGCCATTGCAGCGGTTCGATTGATGACACGGCTGGGGGTGATGTCGGTCCAACTGACCAGCGTGTCGTGGAGGGCGCGACACCGCGCTCTTCGGGGGGAGTGGCCTGGTTCGTTCGCCAGTTCGGGTAGTCGACGATCGTCCATCAGCCGTATGTACACGGATTGGATGTCGTGGAGCAGCCAGCTGGCTCGGCCGATGTTCAACAGGCCATCGGGGTTGCCGGCGTCATCGATGACGAAGCTCATGTCGATGTTGTCGAACTGTCGCTGATTGAGCACGATCACGTCCGCGCCGCGGTCGTGTAGCGCATCGATGACGTCGGCTAGGGGGGGCTCGGTCGGTATGCCCGCGACGAGGATCATTGAAGGAGCCTTGCGACAGCGTCGAGCAGTTCGCTGCCACCTTGACGGAGATCTGGGTTGCAGGAGCCGCCGGTGAGTCGCCATAGTCCGTCGTTAGTGTCGAAGTCGGCGGCGAGCAGTTCGACCTCGAGCAGGGCAGCGAGTCGTCGGCATCCCACGATGACGTTGTCTGGTGGGGTGATGCTTTGGTTGGCCTGGGTAACGACGTCGTTGCCGACGGCGTACAGCGTCACGGTCGACCCTTCCGATGGCGAGCCGCCGACCGTCGAGCGATATGGCGACACTGCTAGCCCGGCGATCCCGCCCGTCCGGGTCCACTCCGACGGCGCTAGGTAAGGGCCGGAGAGACCTCGCGGACCAGCACGATTGATCGTCCGTCCGGGGAGGCCGTAGAGGACGCTGGTGAAGAAGGCATACAGTTCCTGCGTTGCGTAGTCGCGATCTGACTGGCCTGCGGTGTCGAGGTGGACGGTTGGCAAGAACTGTGCGCGGTTCACCGTCCACGCCAATGAGGGGCCGACGAGTCCGCCGTCGTGCAGGCGGATCTCGGTTCGCGCTTCACCTTCGCGAGTTACTCGGTGAGTCATCGACGTGCTGTAGACGAGGGAGTCAACGCTGACCAGGTGGATTTCATGAATGCCGCGTCGACGTAGGCCGTCGCGGAGCCATGGCGCCGACAGATCCGACGGTGACGCGAGGATCATCCGTCGGATCGGCGAGCCGTCACCGCTCATCCGTTCTCGGCCAGATGCTCTTTGTCCTTGAGGTCCTTTTCGTACTTGCTCGCTGCGGCGTCGTCCCAGAGATCAGGTTCACGGTTGAGGGCACCGACGGACAGATCGGGGCGCAGTTCTTCGGTGATGAAGTGACTGAGTGCATCGACAGCTTGTTCGAGTTGTGAGATCCGATCCTCGGTGTTGGCGGCGATGCTGGGACCACCACCAACCACTCCGCGTCCGAGAAGGTCCTCGCGCTCAAACACCTCACGAGGCTTGAAGCGTTCATCGAGGAACCTCTTGCCCTCGCGGATCTCCTTGAAGTCCTTGATCTGTTCCTTCTCGACTTTGTCCTTGCGACCTTCTTTGATTTCCAGTTTGTCCTTGCCGCGTTCCTTTTCGACCTTGAGTTCCTTCTGTGAATCCTTGAGTTCTTTGCGTTCGAGTTTCTCGAGCTTCGCTTCCTTGTGCCCCTTGTCGAGGAGGACGTACGCCTTCACGTGACTGTTGATCAGTTGGCGAAGGTCGGGTCGGTTGCCGATGCGCTGTGTGGCCGGCCGTCCGGGTTCGTCTTGTTGCGGTGAGCCGCTAGCACGAAGCCACGACCGGGCGCTGGCCGGCGTCATCGCGGGTTTGCCGGCCGCACGCAGCGCACCCTGCAAGCACCCGACCGCACCGGTCACGATCGGCGACGCGCTGGAGGTGCCAGAAAATGTGTCGGTGTACCACAGTCGAGCGTCACCGCCGCCCTGCAGGTCGCCGTAGCCCGCCGAGGTGACCTCACGTCCCCAACCCTGGGCATCGACAAGGGCGCCGAAGTTCGAAAAGCCAAGCCGTGACCGATCGGCGCCGTGATTGCGTCCGTGAGTGTTCGGTGGAGGGGCGCCTGCACCGACCACGATCGCGCCGCAGTCACGGTTGGCGCGATTGAACGGATTGGTCCAGGTAGCAGGAAATCCCGGCGGGCGAGTCGAGTAGATCGGGTCGTCGAGGTTCTCGGCTCCGTTGCCCGCTGCCTCGACAACGATGACTCCACGGCCGGTGGCGAACGCGATCGCTGCGAAGTCGTCGGGCCACCACTCGATCGCGATGTAGCCGAGTTGGTCCTGCCGCCCCTGGAAGTTGTGGCGCGGCCCGGCACGGTGGATCTCCAGCAAGAGGAGGTCTCCAGCGTTCAATCGGTTCGCGGCGGCGGTGATGACTGACGCAGACGGCAAGCTGAACGCGGCGGCGCTCATCATTGCGTCGGGACATATGCCGGTGATCCCGAACGTGTTCCGGTCGCCGCTGATTTCGCCGATAACGGCGGTGCCGTGGTTGGTGTCGGTGCCACCAGCACCAACCACGACACCTCCTTGGGTGTGCACGAGGTCTTCATGGTCGAATCGCCAGCCCCACTCGCAATCGATGATCGTGACGCCAGTACCGCCACCGCCCGGCCAAGTCCATGCGTACCTGGCGTCGATCCCGGCTGGAGCCGGATCCAGATAGATCTGACGGGAGATGAAGTCTGGGGTTGCAGGAGGAGCGTCCTCTGCTGCCGGTGTCATGTCGTTGAGGACCGGTGGTTCGCCGGCCGGCTTGACGTACGCGGCCGAGACCTCGTCGATGGCGATCAGCTCATCTGCGAGTGCGGCCATGACGTCAACTGGAGCGTCGACGTTATAGAAGACCGAAAGGTCCGGAAGTGGTGCGAACGATATCGGAGCAAGAGTGGACGCTTGGAGAATGACACGATCTTCTTGACCGAAAAGGGGAGTCATTGTGACTCCCGCCCGCGATGCGATCTCGGTAAGTCGTGTATGAGCTGCACCGGTTGCGGACGCAACCCCGTCGCCCGAGACACGTAACCCTGCCCCTTGCTGGGCGACAACGATGAGCTCGGGTTTACCAAATTCGCTCTCGTAGGGGGCGCTCCCCTGCGTCCGTGTGTTCCTGGTTCGAGCAGTTGCCTTCTTGGCTGGCTGCTTTGACGTTGATTGCTTACGTGTCGCCACGACTACCCCGTTTTCGTTTGGTCCCTGATTGTTGGAGCGTCGGTGGGGTTGATCTCAGGGAGCTGCCTCGGGCGCTTGTAGGTACGACGAGGCGACACCAGGTGTCACCAAGAGTGCCTCAAGCAACCCGGTGGGGTCGTCATCGTCGACGTCGGCCCAGTACCACGCAATCCCTTCGGATTCGAGATACTGCGGCGCAAGGTCCAGCGTCCTGCCGTCGATCATGTCGAGTGTGAACTCACGGTCCACGTCGAGCGCCACCCCAGCGTCAGCAACTGCCGAACGCGTAAGGCCGACGATCAGGCGGGCCATGACACGACTCGAAGAGCGATCAACAGGTCACAATTCACTCGAACCCCCAAGGTTCCCGTCGATCGCCCATTCGACCATTGGACTGTACCCTTTTCCGGGGTCGGTGTCCAACGATTCTTGTGCCCCAACTTTGCGGGGTTGACAGCGCTCGTACAATGAGACTTAGCTGCCCCATGGGGCGTGCCCCTTCATCCTTCGTCGCAGTTGTCGAGCGATACGGGACGCTCACGTTGCCTCCGCCATTTCCCTGAATACCGGGGGTCTGGACGGTGGGCCCAGACGAGTTGCGTCGCTACCCATAGTTGGGCTGCTGTGGAGACGTTCCCGCCACCTCGAAGAGCCATTTCGGTAGCAACCGGGATTTCGGAAGCTGCGAGGGCTCGACGTTAGTCGTACCAGTTGGGACAGTGCCCACACCCGGGTTGTGAGTCCGAGGAGAACCCATGGCGAACATATCGGTCGCACTGTCAGGAGGCGGACACCGCGCGGCGCTCTTCGCGCTCGGCGCCCTGCAGTATCTGGCTGACGCCGGCAAGAACGTCGAGGTCACTTCAATCGCGTCGGTGTCCGGTGGATCATTGACTAACGGTTTCGTCGGACAAACGGTTGCCTACAACGAGGTCAATGGCAGCGAGTTCCAAGCCCAGGTCACCGATCGGCTGCTGTCGCAGTTGACCGAGCACGGCACCTTGTTTGCGCCCAAGCTGACGAAGTTCTACCTCGCGTTGGTCGGTGTCGTTCTGGCCTCGGCACTGATCGGTGTTTGGTTCCTACCGGGCATAAGTCTCGGCTGGCGGGTCCTCATGTGTCTCGCCGGCATCTGTGTCGCCCTTGCCCTGGCCTGGTTTCGGGGGGCAGTGTGTCGCCACGCGCTTCGGGTGACGCTCTTCTCCCCGAACGGGTCGGCGAGCAAGCTGGTCGACATGAAGCCGGGAGTCGACCATGTGCTGTGCGCAACCGACCTGCAAAGCGGCGACCACTTCTACCTTGCACGCGATCTCGCCTACGGATATCAGTTCGGCACGGGAACTCCGGGGGATACCACCATGGCGATAGCAGTAGGTGCCTCGGCTGCGCTTCCCGGCGCGTTCACGCCGGTCAGCATTCGGACCGCTGGTCTTGGCCTCCGCAACGGTCAGGCGGGGGCCGATGCCGCACGTTTGCATCTCGTCGACGGCGGCGTCTACGACAACATGGCTGACCAGTGGGCGTCGGGCTATCGGGCACGGACCGACCGGCTACCGGCCTCCTACGCAGACCGTCTGCCCGATGAACTCATTGTCGTCAATGCATCAAGCGGTGCCCACTGGAGCCCCACCTCGATGCTCGGAGTTCCCATCGTCGGCGAGGTGAAGGCGATCCTGCGCGACAAAAGCATTTTGTATGACAACACCACCACCCACCGGCGTGTTGCGCTCGTGGACCGATTCGACCTTGCCCGGGAACGAGGCACGGGCATGACAGGCACCTACGTCGGCATCAATCAATCACCGTTTCGGGTAGCAAGATTCTTCAAGGACCACGCGACGTTCGGCGGGCGCGCTCGGCAGGTCCTCAGCATGCTCGAGGCTGCCGGAATCAGCGAAGCAGCTTGGGATCAAGTCACCCGGGCGAGCGACTCGATGTCGACGAATCTGTCACGCATCGATCAACACGCCGCCTCGGATGTCGTGTGGCACGCCTACGTCCTCACGATGTGCAACCTGCACGTACTGCTCGGATACCCCATCGAGCCCGGTTTGCCGTCACGGGACCGATTTGCTTCGTCCCCACGGAACTAGCGAACCCGGACGTCATGTCCTGTGGCGGCGTGACAATTCGCTACTGAAAGACAGGCAGGTACAGCATGACAAACGACCGAGACCTCATCGGTGCAGGTCGCGCCAAGCTGCAACCACGGCTTCAGATGGTCGCCAATGGCAGCAGCGAAGTGAACGCCGTCCGCGCTGAGACATGCGCAGCGCTTCGGGTCACGAGCGCATCAACACTCGACGAGGTCGAACCTCGACTGGCAGCACCGGAGACGGCGGGTACGAGCCGCGCTGCTGTCAAACTCCCGCCGCGCGGAAGTCTCCTTGCGATAGCGGATGACATCGAAGCAAACGTCTTTGTGTACTTGAACGAAGGGGTCGCGGACTCATCGACGGTGCGCGGCGAAGTGGCACGCAAGGCGAACGTGGTGTCCGCTCGAGTCCGGCTCAGCGCCCTCCCCGATCTCACCAGCGAACCAGGCATCGCCTACGTCGAGATGGCCGAGTCGTTGAAGCGACCGTCGCCGGTCGTCACGGCCGACAAGGTGTCGGCCCCACCGGTTGCCCTACGCAGGTTTGGACGGCGAGCCGATCATCATTACGGCGCCGACGTACTGATTGGAATCATCGACGTCCAAGGCTTCGACTTTTCCCATCCCGACTTCCTTGACGCAGACGGTCACACCCGGTTCGTGTCGATCTGGGATCAGGGCGGCGACGCCCGGCCGAGCCCGCAGTCGGGAGGAAGCCGTTTCGATTACGGCTCGGAGTTCACCAAGCAACACCTCGACGCTGCGCTCGACGCTGCCCCGAGTCTGGGTGTGCCCGCCTATGAGATCGAACGCCAGTCGCAGCTCAGCGAGGGCTCACACGGAACGCATGTGGCCAGTACCGCCGCAGGAAACAGGGGCATCTGCCGTAAGTCTCCGATCGCTGCGGTACTGATTTCGCTGCCTGAGAGCGACCAAGACCGAAGACGATCGTTCTTCGACTCGACTCGACTCGTCGACGCGATCGACTACCTGGTGGCAATGGCTGGCCGGCTTGGACTTCGAGTGTCCATCAACGTCTCACTCGGAACTAACGGGCACGCCCACGATGGATCGGCTGCAATCGATCGTTGGATTGACTCGGTGATGTCTACTCCCGGCCGAGCCATCACGGTCGCAGCAGGCAACGCCGGCCAAGAAGCGCCAGAGACCCCCGATGACATTGGATGGATCATGGGCCGCATCCACACCAGCGGCGTTGTGCCGGCGGCTGGCCTCTCCTCCGACATTCACTGGGTCGTCGCAGGAAACGGACTCGTCGATGTCACCGAGAACGAGTTCGAACTCTGGTTCAACCCCCAGGACCGATTCGCGGTCTCGTTGCGCACCCCCGAGGGCCAATGGATCGGACCGATCGGACCACGCGAGTACATCGAGAATCGGCGCCTCCCCGACGGCAGCTTCATCAGCCTCTACAACGAGCTCTACCACCCAGCCAACGGCGCGAACTACGTCGGCATCTATCTCAGTCCCAACCTCCGAGCGAACCCCGTCGTCGGCGTCCCAGCAGGAACGTGGACCGTGCGGCTACACGGACGCGAGGTCCGAGACGGCCGATACGACGGTTGGATCGAGCGCGACGACCCACGCCCGGCTGGCCAGCTCGGCCCCAAAGCGGCGTGGGCATTCCCGTCGTTCTTCGCGGAGAAGTCCATGGTCGACAACTCAACCGTGAGTTCGCTCGGCTGCGGCAACCGTGTGCTCACTGTCGCCAACCTGCACGAGTCCAAGAACGCAATCAACGTCTCCAGCAGCCAAGGCCCCACACGCGACGGACGCTCCAAACCCGATGTCGCAGCCCCCGGCACAGACATCATCGCCGCAAAGGGCTTCTCAACCAGCGGAGACGAATGGATCGCAATGACTGGCACCAGCATGGCAAGCCCGTTCGTCACTGGCGTCGCCGGACTCATGCTCGCAGTCGAACCCACACTCACAGCCGCGCAAATCGAAGGCATCATTCGCAGCACCGCAACACCGCTACCCGGCGGAAGCTACACGTGGGTCAACGACGCCGGGTTCGGCGTAATCAACCCAGACCGGTGCCTCGAACAGGCCCGACTCGCCAACCAACGCTCTGACCGAACCGACGAGTGAGGACAACGCCGTGAAGCTCCAAATGTTCCAATCCGGCAAAGGCGATTGTCTGCTCCTCGAAACAAACGACGGCCGACACCGAATGCTCATCGACGGAGGCGTTCGACAGTCATATGTCACCCACGTCGCACCCACCCTCGGGGAACTGCGCGCCGCACGCAAACACATCGACGTCGCCTACATCTCCCACATCGACGACGACCACATCGCCGGCGTCCTACAACTACTCGACGACGAAGCCGCCTGGCGCGTACACGAACACCAACTGCGCCACGCCAATCCCAACCACAAACCACCCGCAACGCCAAGGCCCGCCCAAGTCAGCACGATCTACCACAACTCGTTCCACGACCAGATCGGCAAGAACAGCACCGCAATCGAGTCAATGCTGGCAGCAACCGCAAGCATCCTGTCCGCATCAGACGACCCGTGGCTCGCCACCGTGGCCGCAGACCGACGCGACCTCGCACACAGCATCCCCCAAGCTCTCAAGGTCTCACAACGGATCAAGCCAAACCAGCTCAACATCAAGCTGAATCCGCCGTTCGAAGGCCGCATGATGATGGTCAACGACGACGTCGACACCATCGCGCTCGGCACCATCACGCTCAAGGTGCTCGGACCGTTCGCCACGGATCTGCGCACCCTCCGCAAAGAGTGGAACAACTGGCTCAGAGACAATCGCACCGCCGTGAAGTCCATCCGCGAGCGCGCCAGCGTCGACGAACGCCGACTGATGAACTCGGAGCTCGACCTCGCACTCGCACCGCTACAGAGCGCCTCGAGCCAACTCGGCGCGATCGAGCTCGCCAACGCCGAGAAGCTCGGCAACCGAAACAAGGTCACCGCCCCGAACCTCGCCTCGCTCATGTTCCTGGCCGAAGAAGCAGGTCAAACGCTTCTACTCACCGGCGACGGCCACGCCAAGGACATCATCCGAGGACTCGACCACAATCACGCCCTCGACTCCCACGGAAAGCTTCACGTCTCGATCCTCAAAGTGCAACACCACGGTTCCGAACACAACATCGATCGCAACTTCTGCGACACGATCTCCGCCGACAATTATCTGTTCTGCGGAAACGGCGAGCATTCCAACCCTGAACTCGACGTCATCAAGCTCATCCACGACCGACGGATGGCCAACGACAACCGGGCATTCGCGTTTTGGTTCAGCTCATCGTCATCAATTGAGACCCACCCTGCACGACGGGACCATATGGGTCGGGTCGAACGCCTCGTCGCCAAGCTCGCCGAACAGTCGCAAGGACGGCTCACGCATCATTTCAACAGCGGAAGTACGATGAGGATCCAGCTTGCGCCGTAGCGCCGACGACCAGCGAGGTGAGATCCATTGACGTCGTCGACCCATGGGCGTACCCTCGCAACAAGTGCTCGTCCGACTGAATGGACGCACGTCAAGGGATGCGGTGATGATTCACGTGGAGTCGGTACTTCTGTTCGCGATCAAGCAGGCGGGAGACACCTATGTGATGAATTCGGTAGTCAACTTCAACGACCCCGACCCGAAGGTATTCGATTGTTCTGGACTGGTACAGTGGTCATGTCGTGCAGCCGGGGTCACACCGAACCTGCCTCGAGCGTCCTGGCAACAGGCACAGCATTGCGGTACGTGCGGCACCATGATCGAAGTCAACGACGCGCTCGGCACACGGGGATCACTGTTGTTCAGTTTCCACGACGGACAAAGCCCACCGAAGCCCGTTGATGTCTTTTCGGTGCAGACCCGACCGAAACATGCACACGTCGCATTGTCGCTCGGCAATGGATGGACCATGGAGGCCGCGAGCCCAACCAAAGGCGTGAACCAGTTCAACTTTGCCGATCGGCGCTTGTGGACCCACGCCGCACGAATTCCCGGCGTTGATCACGGCCCGCCAGCACCGCCCGAACCAACCACGGAGGATGACGACATGACCAAGGTGATCTTCTTCGCTGGGCCCGACAACAAGGCCTACCCGTACGTAGTAAACGGCTGCACTGGTAAGTTCTTGCCGCCCGACAGCCTCGCGGTGCACAAGGTCTTTGGCACCGAAGTTGTGTTCACGCCGGAAAATCCTGCGCCCGCTTCATGGGCGGGAGGCGTTGCGCTCTTTGACGGGCCGCTCCAGAACGTCAATCTTCCTCCGAGTCAGTGACTCGACGAACCCCTGCGGGTTCTCACGCCGAGCCCAACGCAGTCGACACGTCGTCGGGCTGACACGGCCAGCATTTGCATCTCAACGACATCAAAGGAGCACCAGAATGGGATTGCTGGGGTGGGACCAGGACACACCAGGCGACAAGACCCAGCGTGGAGTCGTCGCAGTGTCATACCTGCTGATCTTCGGGATGTTTCTGTGCAGCCTCGCACTCGCCCAAAGCGTTCCCGACGACACCGATGTCAGCGGACTCGCTGTCGGCCTGACCTCATTCCTTCTCTTCGGCGCAGCCGCAGCAGTCGGCGCCGGCCTCGGCTTTCTGTTCGGACTACCACGGTCGCGATACGCGGAACTCACCGGACAGGACGCCACGACAACGAACAGCGCCGCAAACCCCGCACAGCGCAGCGCCCACTACCTGACCAACTCAAATTTGATCAAAGTGTCCGACTGGCTCACCACGATCATCATCGGAGTCGGCCTCGTCAACCTCGTCAACGTCGGACCCGCCGTTGGCGATCTCAGCATCACCCTCGAGGAGGCCCTCGGAGGAGCATCCCACGCCGGAATCGTCGGCGTCTCCGTGATCGTCATCGCACTATTCGCCTCACTGATCCTGTGTTATCTGTGGACAAGCGTGCGCGTGCGAGAACTCCTCGAGGAGTCCGAACAACACCACGGCAACGGCGTCCCATCCCTGATCGGCCGAACCGTCGCCGACGCAAAGTCTGCGCTCGGTGTAACCACCTTCAAGCTCGAAACCAACGGCGCCGACGACGACGCCCTCATCGCAAAACAAGAACCTCCCCCCGGTGCACCAGCACTCGTCGGCGCCAGCGTGTCCGTCGAAGCGATGCCACCAGTGCAGTGACCCCTGGGGGCAGACTTCGACTCTGAGGCAGGCGGGGCCTGTCCCGGGAACGACTCCACATACCTCGTCCTCGTCTACCGCAGTTACGTCCGCGTGCCGTCGAGTTTCGAACATCGACGCGCCACTGCGCGAGCGGATGCTTCCGAGGCACGCGCGATACGGCCCCCGGACGCCAGAGAAATGGTGGGAAGCCAGTCGCCAACCCGGGCGTTTCACATCGGAGACGAAGAATTCCGTGACAGCGGCGCACGGAAGGCGCAGGATTGCCTGTCAATACGCTCGAGTTCCGTTCGGAGGGCCAATGGCGAAGATCGTCAATCGACGCACGTCGCTTTCCCTGTCACCGCGCGACAGGAATCATGTTGCGGTCACGGTACGGCGAATGTGGAGCGACCACGGATGATCCGCTTCCACGCCATCTCCCGGCTAGATGGAGACCCTCTCGACGGGATCCATCTCCTGTGGTCTCCACCCTTCCCGGCGGGCCACTCCTTGGACGGTTTCACGATCTACCGTCGTGAAGCCCATCGAGACAGGATGGATCAGTACTGCTTCGACGTCGATGTCGGGATGCTCGCCGATGTCCGCGCCCGCGGCGTACTGTGGTCACCGGACGCGACTATCTGGGCGGACGCGAGGGACCCGTCCGACCCGCTCCACTCGACCTGGACCTACCGCTTCGAGCTTGCCCGACGCCACAGTGCGGTCACCGTGACGGCACCGGGTGCCCGTGCCGTCTTCATTGGGACGGCGGACGGAGCCGTCGTCGCAGGCAAGGTCGTTTCGGGCTCTGCTGTAACGCTGCACGCCAGCGATGTCGGTTCCGTCTGGGTCGTCACCGACAACCCGAAGGAGGGCATGCAGATCTGCGGCGACGCCGATTCGGAGGGTGCGTGGACCGACCAGGCGCCCATCGTGGAAAACCTCCAGGTGCCGTTTACCGCGGTCAACCCCACTGTCACATCGAGTGCTGCCGGCCGCGCCCTTGCGAGCGCCCGGGCGCTCCCCGAGCTGCTCGACGGCGATTTCGACGAAGTCAGTCGCTACGCCGACGCCGCGCTCAGCCGTCCGGCCGGAATCCCTGCCTTTTCGGTGGTGTCCGAGCGGCCGGGCGACGGCGGAAACGACTGGGATGTGTCGCCCTACGGGTTGGCGTTGGCCACCACCTTGCTGGCGCCATGGCGGCGCGGATGGGGGTTCGCCCACCTCGACAACGATGGGTTGACACCCGGGCGGAGTTACGCCTACCGCATCGTCGGCTCCGTTCGCCGACGCGACCGAGACGAGCGCATGTACGGCTTGCACACGGTCCCGCGTGGATATCGGCTGCCGCTCAATTTCCGATGGGGATCCACCGTGGTCTGGTGCACCGAACCGCCTGTGGTCACCACGCTCGACACGACAGCTGGCGAGCCGTCCACGATTCGCAAGGGTTTCAAGACCGATCGGATCGTCATTGCGCTCGACACTCCGAGCGAGCAACTCATGCTCGACGCGGTCCCCGGCTCGACGATCGACGCGAAGGCGTTCCGGCACGGCGCCGTCGTCGCGTCTGCCACGGCAGTGACGAGTGAACGCACCCTGCTCCATTTCGGCACCGAGGCCGACCTGGTGTCGATCGAAGGATCCTTCGCTCTGGCCGGGATCGTCCCGCTTCCCATTGACGCGACGCTCGACCCCGACGAGCCCGTCCCAATCATCCAGACGATCTACGACGTCGAGTTCACGACGACGCCTCCGCCGGCCACGCCGGGTGCCATCTCGGTCACCAGCCTGTCCGACCCGACACGCAGCGCTGCACGCGGGGTTCATGACGCCAACCGCGGGTTCGCCGTGTCGTGGGAGGCGCCACCGGCGATCGACCCTGCCGCGCTCGCCTACCTGCCGGCGTCGGCATGTGCACCACCGACTGAGGTCTCCTACTACGTCCTGGAACGCAGCTTCCATGCGCGTGCGTTCGTGGCCGCCGACGGTGACGGCATCCAGGTATCGGGACGCAACGCCCAGACTGCGACCGACACGCCGGGCTGGGGGTTTGATCTGCTGCAGGCCTTCCCGACCGCCGACTCCAGTCCGGGCAGGCACGCCCATGGAGTGAACGCCGTGGAGGTGTTCGACGCAGATCAGCTGGCCTACGGCGACGAGATCACCTACCGCGTCAGTTCCGTCGATGCGATCGGACGGCGCTCGGCGCCCCGAACCAGTACACCAACGCCGCTGCGCAAATATGTGAGGCCACCCCCGCCGACGACGCCACCCCCCGTGTCCGCGTCCGTTCCGGGGGAGGTGCCCGCATCGGGTGTCGAGGTGCGACTGTTGCAGATCGACGACGGCGACCTCACCCCGGCTGAGCGCGCTCAGGCCGGCGGGGTCGACGTCGTCACCCTGCGCTGGGGATGGGGACCCGACCAGCGCAGCCTCGATCCCGACGTCACCGAGTTCCGGGTGTACCATCACGGCTCACCCCTGACCGCGCTCGACGTCACCCCGGACGGTCCGCCCTCGGCCGCGGCGACCGGTTGGAACCTCCCGGTGCACTTCAGCAGACCAGTCACCAGCGACGAATTCGCGGGCGTGCGGGTCGTGCTCGGCGCGGCGTACGAGGTGACGGCACATTCCGCCGGCTCCGACGTGGTGCTGTCGCTCGATGCCAGCCCGGTCGACCCGGCCCGCGCCCCGTCACCTCGCAGGTTCACCCTGAACCGGACGACCTCGGCAGAACTCGACCCCGAGTACTGGGACCAACGCGTCACGGTGATCGCTCGCACGCCGGGGAGTGCGGGCGCCGATGGCGTCGAGGAGTACCAGGTGATTCTTCCCGCCACATGGATCGCCGTCGACCAGCACTCCGTCCGACAGCGGGTGGCGTACGGCGTCACCGCCGCAGACGCGGAGGCGTATGTGCCGGACCGGCGGGCCGCTGTCGAGGCCACGCCGCGCTCCGGCAACGAGAGCACCGTCGCCGCCGCGGAGGTGACGGCGCGCTACTACGGACGACCGTCGCTCGTGATCGCCGACCTTGCCGACGTACCAGCCCTGCGGCTCACCCGCCACGCCGGCGACGACGTCCACGGGAGGCTGCGACCCTCGGACTACCTGCCGCACGGCTTCTCCGCTGATCCGAGGATGCTGCTCGAACGCCTGCCGGCCGCGGCAGTGCTGCCCCGCCTGCAAATCGACACGACCACCATCGCACTGGTCGACTCGAACGGGACACCGCGTCCGTGGCTCCTCTCCGACGCCGACGCCCAAGCCCTCCGTGACGGCCACGCGACCGGACTGGTCCCCGACCGCTTCCTTGCCCAGGCAGCCTCACTCCTCGAGGGGCTCGACGCTTCCGCCGAGCCCCTCGGTGTCATCCATACGACATCGACGTTCGAAGACACCTTGCCGAACCGCTCATCGCGATGGCTCTACCGTCTGCGAGCCGTGGACACCGCCTCGCGGCAGTCGGCCACAGCCCAGGTGCTCGCCGTCGTCGTTCACGTCCCCTCGCCGGCGCGAGCCGTGTCACCGACGTTGGTGTCCCTCTCGGTCGACAACGGCACGGCCACCGTACGGCTGGATTGTTCCCACTCCGCGGGAGACGCCTACGTGTTCGTGTATGCGGATGACTCGCTCGGCACCGCGGCCGCGTCGCTGTCCACCATCCGCAACCGCGACGACCTTGCGCCAGTGGAGCGACTCGTCGTGCGTGACGCCGGCGGCCACCGCCTGTCCGCATTGCCCGCCTCCCCCGCCACCGACGGCATCGCCGAGGTCTCCACGCCCATCGCTGCCGACAGGTTGGTCGCTCACGTCTGGGCGATCGCGGTGACATCCGACGGGGTGCCGTCGCGCCTGGTCGGCCCACTGCACGCAGACGCAATGACGAGCGCGACGTAGCTCGTGTTCACCTCGCCACTCACCTCGCTCGCCGGATGGGGATGGACGCGCGACGTCGCCACCGACCTCCCGGACCGCCTCGGAGTTGCGTTCCCGCCGTCGGCGCCGAGCCTCTCGTCCCCGCCCGGGACTCCAGCGAGGCCACTCTCCGAGCAGTTGGCCGTCCACGGGTCCGGGCCGGTCGGCTCCCTCCGCATCCCCGCATCGGGGCGGTGGTACCACGCCCAGCAGACAGGCACCGAGGTGCACTGGATCTGGGGCCAGGCGGCCGACGTGCTCAGGCACGGCGTGCTGCACACCAGGCTGACTCTGGGCAATCCGATGGTCGCACTTCGTTTCGTCGACAGCAAGGATGCGACCGCTGACAGCGGTGACCCGAAAGGTGCGCGTTGCGGAACACCGGTGCAGCTCGGAGGAAGTGACGCGATAACGGCGGAACTGACCGCGGTCGCATGCACGCCAGGAGCGCCAGGGCTCGACACCCTCGCCGTTCTCCGCTACCTCGCCGACGCGCTCGATGCCGAAGGTCTGAGCGTGGGGACACCGACCTGGCAAGACTTCGTCACCGCGCTGAACACGCTGGAGCAACCGGTGCGACTCCTCGAGCCAGGCGGCAGCCCCGCGACCGGCCGCACCGTCCGCCTCGTCGGGATCGCAGGTCCGGCCACGCTCACCGTTGCCGACCGCGGTGATGTCTTGGCTGCTCTCGGTGTCACTCGTACCAGCCTGGCGAGCGGCCCGACGCTCGACGTGAGCAACGGGGACGAGGTCGTCGCAACGAGCGCAGGTACCGCCTTCCCTGACGGACAGATCGGTCTCACGAGTTCATCGAGCCGAGTCGTGGTCGCCCCGATCGAGGCCTGGTTCTCGCCACAGCAGTCAGGAGCGCTCGCACGGTTCACGCGAGGAAACGTCGTACGACCATTCGTCGACGGCTACGCCACCTACCTCGATCTGTTCACCGAGCTCAACAAAGCCGTCGCCCACGGTGCGGGCGGAGCGTTCTACGTCACCGGCTACTCATTGCAGCACACCGCGATCCTCGGACCGAAAGGTGAAGCGACACCGCTGCGCACGGTCGCGGAGGTCGCCGCAGCGATGGCCGCTGCCGGTGGTGACGCCCGGTTCCTCGCGCTGCAGATCCTCCAGCTGGACCCGAGCTGGGTCCGCAGCGTGGAAACCACGGCGGCGCTCCTCGCGCTCCTCATCGGCGCTGCGGGTGCGGTCGCAGCTCAGTTCCAGACCGACGCCGCCGACCAGGCCACCTTCTTCGCATACACGCAGGCGATCGCCACCGGATTGTTCCTCGGCTCATCGACACTCGACTCGCTGATCGACGGACGCGAGTTGAACCGCAACTCGATCCAGGCGCTCGACGCACTCGCCGGCGTCGAGGCCCATCTCGACCCCGTCGACGCAGATGTCGACGACAACCCGATCGCGAAGACTGTGGGCGACATCATCTCGTTGGCACTCGAAGCGCAGCGCCGGTTCAACGTGTTCCATCAGAAGATCCAGGTCGTGCGCAACATGGACGGCATCCATGCCTACTGCGGTGGCATCGACCTCAACGCCAACCGCACCCAGACCCCCGCACACGCATCACGTGGGCCCTTCCACGACGTCCACGCGCGCGCCAACGGGCCCGCTGCCGGCGAGCTCGCCACGACCTTCATCGAGCGATGGCGGCGAGTCGCACCGACAACCATCCTCATGCTCGACGCGGCCGACGCTTTCGACGGTCTCGAGGATGTCGACGGTCCCGACGTGGTCCAGGTGGCCCGCACCTATTACCGACCGGCACCGGGATCCGGTCGCGGTTTCACCACGTTCGCGCCCAACGGCGAGAGCACCATCTTGGAGACACTGCTCAGCGCGATCGGCCAGGCGCGCCGTTACATCTACATCGAGGATCAGTACCTCACCCCGCCACCCCGGCTCACGACGGCGCTCGCCGATGCCGCAGCGGCAGTCTCGGGACCGCTGATCATCGTGGTCCCGGGAAGCCCGGACCAGCCGTTCGGGCTGCCGCGGCGGCAAGCCTTCATCCAGGACATGCGCGACGCCTGGGGCGACCGGGTCCGGGTCGGCATTCTCCGCAAGCGATTCTCGCACGCCTCGACCACGCGGTCCACCGCCACCGGCCGGCTGTTGCTGGCCGAGCCACTCGACGAGGCGGCCGACATCATCGAGCTCGCGCCGCTCGATCGGATCCCGCCGACACCGTTCTGGGTCACCGTCGGCGGCGAGGCGATGCGCGCGTACCAGAAGGTGGCCGGCTTCTCGAGCCCCACCAGCTCACGTCTCCTCGTCGAGCGGTTCGACGCGAGCCGCCTGTTCGGCGCCACCTCAGGCACCGAGCGCAGAACGCACCGCACGGGTGCGGCCGTGCTCGCAGGCTCGTTCCCGTCGATCTACGTCCACTCGAAGATGATGCTCATCGACGACGCATTCGCCTCGATCGGGTCGGCCAACGCCAACCGGCGCGGCTTCTACTCCGACGGCGAGTGCAACATCTTCGGCCTTCGTGAGCACGTCACCGATGGCGACAACTGGATCCGGACCTTGCGCATCGACCTCTGGGCCGAGCACCTCGGCGTCACCCCGGAGTACGCGCGTACCGCCCTGGTCGATCCGGCCGCCGGTCTGGCGCTGTTCGACCGCACGTTCACCGTCGGGAATCGGTTCACGACGTTCGACGCTCAGCCGTATGCGACCGATCTGTCGCTGGCCGCCGAATTCGTCGACTCGACATCGACCCTCGGAGGCGTCACCGTGGTCGCCAAGTTCGTCGGCGGTCTGGCGGCGGCAATCGCGGGCATGGAGTCCGACTCGATCTTCGACACCTTCGTCGATCCGAGCAGCGAACTCGAGGCACCATGAGACTTGCCGACCTCTTCGAAGCGTTCGCGTCCTCCTGGCCGGCGGACAAGATCAACACCTCGTGGCCGCCGTCGACCGACGGGGCAGGGCTCGCTGAGCAGGCCGCGGACACCATCGAGGTCGAGGAGGTCATCACGGACATCGGACCTGACGGCACGGTCACGGTCACCGGCAAGCTGACCCTCGTGGCCGGAGTGTCACCCGCCCCGACGCGATTGACCAGTCACCTGTTTCCGTCCCTGGGCTTCACCTTCGCACCCGCCGCTGCCTGGCAGTCCGATTTCCGCGCCTCGATCTCGCCGGGGGGCGGCTCGACCGTCCAGATCGACTCGCTGCCGCTGTCGGTCCTCATCCCACCGGACCTGCTCCGTGCCCACGATGTTCCCGCGGCGACAGACCCCAGCTCAGGCATCGAGCTGTCCGAGAGTGCCGATGACACGAGGATCACACGTGACTTCTCATTCCTGATCGATGCGCAACGCGAGATCCACCTCGAGCCGCACCAGCCGATCTCGATCGGACCCTGCACACTGTTCGGTGTCCCCTCAAAGGCAGTCCACGAGCTCACCCTGATCGCCTCCCCACGGCACGCCCGAGCCCAGGTCGACTGGCTGGCGCGCGGGTTCGACGACGTCGACATCCCCTTCCAGGCAGGCGTCCTCGCGTTCGGCGGCATCGAACTCGACTGGGACCTCCCCGGCAGCGCACTGCAGGATCTTCGGGCTCGACTGCGGCTGCGTGATGATGCCCGCGTCATCATCGAGGACCTTGCCGTGCCGTCGGTGCTGCTCCGTCCCGTGCCGCTGCACGGGACGCTCGGCATACGCCGGAGCCTCGACGTCGGGGAGAGCCTGGCGGAGCACCTCACGTTCGCCGACGCCCCGGTAGTGATCCCACTCGGTCGCAGCGCGGACCTGTTCCTCGACAAGCTCTTCTTCCGCACGCCCGGCGACGACCAGGACTGGTGGAGCGGTCTCACCCTCGAGGCCGGCGTCTCGTGGCCCGACAGCAGCGGAGACGACTTCGAAGCGGAGGTCGGCCTCATCGACGGCGACGTGCTGCGTGTCTCGTTGGCACACACACCCCCACCAACGGGGGACGACCTCCCCGTCGTCAGGTTGGACGTCTGGAAGTACGTGGTCGACATCTTCCGGGTGCGCGTCGGGCTGTCCCTCGAAGCGCTCGGCAAGCAGCCCGCTGGTCCGCTGGACCCGGGCAAGGAGTCGCCCGACTCACCCGGTCCCGGCGAGGCGATCCAGGTGCTGGTCGACATCCTGATCCGTGAGAAGCCGGGCGCCGACGGTGGTTCCGCTGCAGCGGTCGACATCACGACCGAAGACGGGCGCCCCTTCGAGGCCGCACTGACCGACGTCGGCTGGGACCGCGGCAAACCGTCCGGCACGCTTTCATTGCCGCCCGGCACGCAGTTGCGTCTGTCACGTTTCGTGCTCGAGGTGCACGAGATGGGCCTCGCCTACGAGAACGGCGCGACGTACTTCTCGGTGTCGGGGGCCATCCGCGAGAAGACGGCGCCGTTCGAAGGCGGGGTGTGGTTCACCCGATTGCGCGGCAAGCTCGCCGGGGACCCGGACGCACCCGGTTTCCAGCTCGGCGGTCTCGGTCTCGATCTCGAGATCGAGGACGTCGTCGAGATCACGGCGCACGGGTCCTACCGCCAGCAGCGACTGCCGGATGGGACCAGCATCCACGAACAAGGCCTGGGCGGCGGGCTCGTCCTCTACGTCGGAGGCAACAAGTGGGGACTCACCACGGACGTGTTCTGGGGCTCGCGCACCACGGCCTCCGGGGACACCTCGGAGTTCTTCCTGTTGCTCGTGGCCCTGTTCGGCGCGATCCCGATGGGCCCCCTCGAACTGAAGGGCATCGAGGCCCTGTACGCCACCGGCTTGATGCCCAAGATCGAACCGGGCGACCGTGAGTCCGGCGAACTCAAGTACTACAGGTGGCTCAAGCGAGCCCGACCCACTGCGCTGCCCGAATCACGCGGCCTCGACGCGTGGGCACCCACAGCGGACGCCTGGGCGTTCGGTGTGGGCGTCGGAGTGTCGATCATCGGATGCGGTTCGGTCTTCCAGATCAGGGCGTTCGGCGCCGGCTTCGACTCGCCCACCGCGTCCGGGCTCGTGGTGGTCGTCGAGTTCGGGATGTTCGGTTCGAAGAAGCCGATCGCACTCGGCGTTTTCGATTACGACTTCAGGACCGACGCGTTCGTGGTGGTCATCCAGCTCGACATCACCCTGGCCGAACTCATCGACAACTTCCCCGAGGAACTCGACGTCACGTTCACCGGCGCCCTGACCTTCGGGAACAAACCGGGCTTGGTCGCCCTCGGCCGACTCGGCGACGCGGAAACGTGGCTCGGGGCCAAGCTCGAGTTCGAGCTCAGCCAGGTTCTCGATCTCAAGGTCAGGTTGGCTGTCTGCGTCGAATGGCAGGAGGACGAACACGTCGGCGGCGGATTCACCCTCAGCATCGAGCTGACCGGCTCGATGGGGGTCATCCGGCTCAAGGGCTGGGGCGCACTCGAGGTCCTGCTGCGATGGATGTCGACCGGCACCAACGACTTCGTCGCCCGCGTGAGAGCCGAGTTCGGATTCGCGGTGATCCTGTTCGGCTTCCTGCGGTTCGGGATCAGCCTGCAGTTCCTCGCCGAGTGGTTGGCCCATCAGCCGAACTACCTGGTCTTCCGTGTCACCTTCCGATTCGAGACGCCGTGGTTCCTGCCTGACGTCTCCTACACCCTCGAGTGCGTGGAAGGGGAACTCGAGCCCGCCGAACGCACCGTCGTGACGGGCGCACTGCTGCAGGCCGGAGCAGTCGCCCCCGGCGGCGCCTTCACGGCGCGGGTCCAGCGTGTCGACTCCGGCAACGGCGGCGAGCCGACTGCACTCGTCTCGGTACTCCAGCTGATCGGCGCGAGCGGGGCGTGGCGCGGCGAAGCACAGCCGGTCCCGCTCGACGCCACGGTCGAAATCGACTTCTCCGTCATGCTGGTCGACACGCTCGGCATCGGGTCCGTCAACCCCGACCTGGGTGAGCAGGTCTCCGGTGACGGCGACCTCACTCTCACCAGCCGCTACACGCTCATCGGATTGACGATGCGGAGACGGCCGTTGACCGGAGGCACCTGGGAGATGGTCGAGGAGATAACGGGCCCGTCGTCACCGCGCAACTTCCGGTGGTCGTGGGACGACGACACACGGATCCGCGGACAGGTCGCCCCCAAGAAGCTCCTCCTCAACGGACGCACGCCGTTCGTGATCGGGCTCGACAACCCGATCGCCGACGCAGAGATCCTCGAGGACAACCCGTCCTATCCGTGCTGCCAGATCCGTCGGCCCGACGTCGCCCGCTTCGATTTCGACGACGACCCGTTCGGCACCGTGCCCACCGGTTTCGTTCGACCGTTCCGCTACGAGGACCGGGGCACGCCGGCGCCGGTGCGCATCCGAGGGCGTGCGTGCATCGTCCGGCCACCGCACACGTCGGGGGCGACCACCGGACGGGTCGGTGCGTTCGCCCCGGCGGTCGGACCGGTCGCAACGGTTTCCGCCAGCGATGACCTCGCGGCGGCCCTGGTCCGTGTCGCGATCGACGGGCGCCGCAAGGTGAGGCTGGTCGTCGTCGCGTTCGATGTGGCGGGCACCGTGGTCGCCCGTCACCACGACAACACGGGGGCATCCACCTTCGTCGAAGTGACGATCGACCCCGGGGTCGCTTTCCGCACGATCGTTGTGGGTGTCGAGGACCTCGAACCCGGACTGGACGGAAGCAATGCTCCCGCAACCGTGGTGCTCGATTCGGTGGAATGCGTCACTCGTCGGGACAGCGAACGCTTCGCGCGTGAGCGGGAACGCTGCTCACGCGAGGACTCCGACGGGCCGGCGCCGCAAGTCAACTTCCTTGCGCGCCACGAGTACGAAGTCGCGCTTACCACCGAGGTCGCCGTCCGTCACTCGTCGACCGAGTGGGAAATGGCGACAGTCACCGAACGTGTCGGTTTCGTCACGTCGGGACCACCCGGCCTCAACGAAACCCCCCAACCTGGGCTCGACCTGGCACCGTATGTCGTAAGCCTGCCCCCCGGCGGCCGGGGGCTGACCTACCGGGAGGAGTCGGTCCATGTGGTGCTCTCGGACGAGCTCCGCATGTTCGGACCCGGACTGGGCGGAGCTGAGGCGGACAACCGTCTCCCGATCACCCTCGTGATCGAGTCGGCCTTCGACGCGAATCCCGATGCGCACGTGGACAAAGGCTCTCGCGCCTCCGCCGAATGGTTCCTGGCTAACCGCGGCGAGCCCGACCCCTCGGTCACGGCCGGAGCACTCGACATCGTGCGCGCCCGTGCACGGGGCGGCCCGGCGCTGCGCTACCAACGGCTCACGGAGGCGTCGAACGGCAGCTGCCCACCCGACGCGGTGTGGACCGAGCAGCAGCCCTGGGTCGTGGTCTCTCCCTTCGAACCGAGCGGCCCCGGACTCTGGGAACCGAGGGCGTCCTATCTCGCCACCGTGCGACTCGCCGGAAGTCCGGTCGTCGACCGGGACCCCTTCGAGGCGGCCGACATCTCGTCGTTCGCAACGACTCGCGGTACCTGGACCTTCGACGACGGTGCCCTCGTCGCGGCGGCCGCAACCGGTGCATTCGGTGACCCGGTCTGGGACCTCTATCGAGTCGACGTACGCGGTCGCATCAGCGGTCCGGGTGGGGAGCTCGGCATCGTCGTGCTCGACGACCCGACCGACCCGGCGCAGGGTGTGCGCGTCATTGTCCGTCGGACGACGTTCGGTGGAACGCTCGTGGTCGAATCGTCGGCTGGCGTCCCGATCGACGCCGTCCCGCTCGAAGATGTCGGCAGTGACAGCGCGTTGGTCGTCGAGGTGTTCGCTGACACGGTGCGTTGCCGCTGCGGCGATGCCGGTGTGAGCGTTCCTCGCGGCGACCGTGGGACCGGAGGCTGTGTGCTGCTCGCGACCGATGCCCGCGTCACGTCCCTGCATGTGCACGGACTCGACATGTATCGGCAGCCGTTCCGCACCAGCAGATACGAGGGCTTTGGCGAACACGTCGAAAGCTGCGCGGGCCTGGAACGCTATGACGCCGGCCCCGCAGCGGAGCCCATCGCCACCATGCTGGCCCGGCTCGGCAGTGCGCTGACTGCTGCCATGGACCCAGCTGCACCCGCAGTGGACCGCGAGGCCCGTTTCGGCGAGGCAGCGAGCGCGCTGGCCGTACCGCTAAGAGAGGATCCCCGACGGCTGCACCTCACCTGCATGAACTCCACCACGGACCGATGGCTCCTCCTGGAGACACCGGAGCCGATGGACTTTGCCGAGGAGATCGTGCTCGCACTGGCGCTGCAGGTCGTCCGACCCGGGATGACCGACACAGACCGTGCCCGGCTGGGCCCGCTCATCGAAGGGGCGCTACGCGAACCCCCGAGGCCGCCCTGGCCCGGTCGGGGATTGCCGGACCGGCTCGGGGTACGCAGCCTGATCGTGCCTCGCGACTTCCCCGGAATGCTCGATTCCCCAGGTGACCGGCGGGCCGCATATTCGGCGCGGCTCGAAGGCAGGTTCCTGCTCCTGAGCAATCTGAGCACCGGCAGTGTCACCCGCGTACGAGCGCCCTCGATGAGCAACGATGACCGAGTCCTGCTGACCGATGTCACCGTCGATCTCAACGCCTCGCTGAGGATCATCCGCTGGCACACGCCGAACCAGATCTCGTGGGTGGCCCAGGACGTGACGGTGATCCAGAACGGACCTGCCACGCACGCTCTCGTGCTCTCCCCCGCCGCCGGGTTCGCCGATGGGAGCTACCGACTGACATTGACAATGACCCGCCGTTGGATCGACACCGTCGACCCCGTCGGTCCCGACACCGCCTACTCGGACGAATCGACGATCGAGTTCGAACTCGTCGGCTGAGCCGACTTCCCCACACCTGTGTTGGCTACAGCAAAGTGTTCCACCATGGGTTGCTGTGAGCTTGTCTGCGACGATCGAGGCGACCTGCGCGGCAACGCCCACCGGACGATTCCGGATGCGCCTCGAAGCGTGGGGCGGGTCGCCCGGCCCGGCATGGGAAGACTCACTCGAGTACGAACTCGACAGCACCTTCCGACTTGACGGCGGATCCCAGGATGACCTGGGCGCCGATTCCCGAGACCTCTCGACAACGCCACCCGCGTTCGCTGCCTGCACCGCCGGCGAAGTCGGTAACCGCATAATCCCGCCGCTGCGGACGGTCTCGGAGGGTCTCGACACCCGACGTCAAGCACACTCAGCATCGACTCCTCGTGTCCAACCTCTCGGCTGGCGTGGAAGAGGTCATACAGGTTCACGGGCGTCCGAACCACCAGTGAAGGGCTCCAGCAGGCCCAAATGGAGCCGTTTCCTACCCGGAAACGGTTCCCACAAGGTGTCAGCTCGACTGGCCGACTCCACCGGGTCGCCAACCGCGACGCCTGTGACCTGGGGTTTCTTCGTGGAGCTAAGGAGAATCGAACTCCTGACCTCTTCCATGCCATGGAAGCGCTCTACCAACTGAGCTATAGCCCCGAGTGTGTCCGTAGGGGACGGGGCAGGCTATCAACCGACGCTCCCC
>Ga0105046_10002493_pt1 | contig 29049 bp, 26 predicted proteins | sample MAT03_FD_78385 | JGI IMG/M metagenome (GOLD analysis project Ga0105046, IMG submission 78385) | Freshwater microbial communities from Lake Fryxell liftoff mats and glacier meltwater in Antarctica - MAT-03 (megahit assembly) | ecosystem: Environmental > Aquatic > Freshwater > Ice > Liftoff... | reverse complement strand
CGTGGCTGATGAAGACGTAGGCCAGGCCGAGTTCGTCCTGCAGGTCCTTCAGCAGGTTCAGCACCTGCGCCTGCACGCTGACATCCAGCGCGCTGACGGCCTCATCGAGCACCAGCACCTCGGGGTTCAGCGTCAGGCAGCGCGCGATGGCCACGCGCTGGCGTTGCCCGCCGCTGAATTCGTGCGGGTACTTGCCGAAGGCGCGGCCGTCCAGGCCCACTTTTTCGAGCAGGGTGCGCGCGCGCTGTTCGCGCTCGGCCAGGTCCTTGCCGATGTGGTGGATGGTCATCGGCTCGACCAGCGTCTGGCCGATGGTGAAGCGCGGGTTCAGGCTGGCGTAGGGGTTCTGGAAGACGATCTGGATGCGCCGGCGCATCAGCTGGCGCTCGCGGTCTGACAGCTCGAGCAGGTTCTGGCCGTCGAAGATCACCTCGCCGCCGGTGGGCTCGTGCAGGCGCAGCAGGGTCAGGCCCATCGTCGTCTTGCCCGAGCCCGACTCGCCCACCACGCCCAGCGTGTGGCCGCGCTTCAACTCGAAGTTGACGTTCTGCACCGCCTTGAACTCGCGCTTGCCGAACAGGCCCTGCTTCAGCCAGAAGCTCTTGGCCAGCGAGCGCACCTGCAGCACCACCGGCGCGTCGCCGCTCTTCACGCCGGCCTCGGCGCGCATCACTTTGGCGCCGCCGGCAGCCGCCACACGCTGCGCCTCCAGGTGGTCGTCGATCACCATCAGCCGCGCCGGGTTGCCTTCCAGGCTCGGCCGGCAGGCCAGCAGTGCGCGTGTGTAGTCGTCCTTCGGCGCTTCGAACAACTGCGCCACCGGGCCTTGCTCGCGCACCACGCCATGGCGCATCACCACCACGTGCCGAGCGATCTCGCCCACCAGCCCCAGGTCGTGGCTGATGAAGAGCACGCTCATGTGGTGCTTGTCCTGCAGCCTGGCCAGCAGCTCGATGATCTGGCGCTGGATGGTCACGTCCAGCGCCGTGGTCGGCTCATCGGCAATCAGCAGCCTGGGCTCGCAGGCCAGGGCCATGGCGATCATCACGCGCTGTTGCTGGCCGCCCGACATCTCGTGCGGATACGAGCCCAGCCGCCGCTTCGGCTCGGGGATGCCCACCTCGGCCAGCAGCGCCTCGGCTCGCGCCCAGGCCTCTTTGCGGCCCAGTTTCATGTGTTTCATCAGCGGCTCGACCACTTGCGCGCCGACCGTGAAGACCGGGTTCAGCGAGGTCATCGGGTCCTGGAAGACGCAGGCGATGTCCTTGCCGCGCAGCGCCTGCAGCTCGGGCATGCTGGCCTGCAGCAGATCCTTGCCCTGCCACAAAACGCGGCCGCTGCGCTCGGCGTTGTCGGGCAGCAGGTTGAGCATCGACATCGCGGTGACGCTCTTGCCCGAGCCCGACTCGCCCACCAGCGCCACGGTGGTGTTGGCCGGCACGTCGAAGCTGACGCCCTTGACGGCGTCGGCGCGCCGCCCCTGGCCCATGCGGAAGCTGACCTTCAGGTCCTGGATCGACAGCAGCATCGGGCCGGCCATCATTCGGCCCCCCGCAGCTTGGGGTCGAGCGCGTCGCGCGCTGCGTCGGCCATAAGCGAGAAGGCGGTGACGAAGGCGGCCATGAAGAGGGTCGCCGCGGCCAGCTGCCACCAGTGGCCCAGGATCAGCTCACTTTGCGCTTCGGCCAGCATGGTGCCCCAGCTGACCTGGTCGACCGGCACGCCCAGCCCGAGGTAGGACAGGATCACCTCGGCCTTGATGAAGCCGACCACCAGCAGGCTCATGCGCACCAGCACCACGTGGCTGACGTTGGGCAGGATGTGGCGGAACATGCGGCTCAGGCGGCTGGCGCCGATGGCCTCGGCGCTACGCACGTATTCGCGGCCGGCGTGCTTGATGAACTCGGCGCGCACCTGGCGGTACATGCCGGTCCAGCCGGTCAGGCCGAGGATCAGCACCACGGTCCAGATGCCGCGGCCGAACACGGCGGCGAAGGCGAAGATCAGCAAGATGCCCGGGATGCTCTCGAAGACGTTGTAGAGCCACTCGAGAAAGTCGCCGATCTTGCCGCCGAAGAAGCCGCCGAAGGCACCCAGGCCGGTGCCGATCAGCGTGGCCACCACGGCCGCCACCACGCCGACGAAGACCGAGATCTCGGTGCCCTTGACGGCCTTGGCCAGCACGTCGCGGCCCAGGCGGTCGGCGCCCAGCGGAAGCGTCTCGGCCTTGGCCGTCTCGGTGGTCTGGTACTGCTTGGCGCGCTCGTCCCATTCCTTGTAACGCGGGGCCAGGGGGTCGATGTCCGACAGGTCCACGTTGGGGCCCTTGGGCGCCTCGATCGCGCCCACCGCCTGCGCCGCCGCCGGCCCCATGAAGGTGGGCGGCGCGTTGGGCACGCCGACTTCCTTCTGCCAGTCCTTGGCCACCAGGCCGAGTGCGGCGGCTGCGATCAGCAGCAGGAAGGCGATGACGATGACCAGCGAGACCATGCCCACGCGGTCGGACTTGTAGCGCCGCCAGGCGGCATGCCAGACGCCTTCGGAGCGCTGCGCGGCATCGTCCGGCGGGCCGGGCATCGAGGGGGAGAGGACCGCGCTCACTTGAGCACCACGCGCGGGTCGACGACCTTGTACAGCAGGTCGACGATGAGATTGATCAGCATGGTCAGCATCGCCAGGTAGACCGTCACCGCCTGGATCACCGGGTAGTCGCTGCGGTTGACCGCCAGCAACACCTCGCGGCCCAGGCCCGGAATGGAGAAGAAGACCTCGATCAGGAAGCTGCCGACGAAGATGCTCGGCAGCGCCAGCCCGATGTTGATCAGGATCGGGATGCTGGCATTGCGCAGCACATGCCGAAACAGCACCGTCTGCTCGGTCATGCCCTTGGCGCGCGCGGTTCGCACGTAGTCCTGGCCCAGTTCATCGAGCAGGAAGCTGCGGTACAGCCGGGTCTGCGGCGCCAGCCCCACCATCACCGCCAGCAGCACCGGCAGCGGCGCGTAGGTGACCAGGTTGTGCCAGACCGAATCGCTCCAGCCCTGCACCGGGAACCAGCCCAGCTGGAAGGCGAACACGTACTGGCCGATGATCACGTAGACCAGAAAACTGATCGACAGCGCGATGGTGGTGATGACCATGATGCTGCGGTCGGTCAGGCTGCCGCGGCGGTAGGCCACCCACATGGCGATCGGTAGCGCCAGCAGCACGTCCAGCAGCAGGATCGGCACCATCACCGTCAGCGTGGCCGGCAGCCGGGTGGCAAACAGGTTGGCCACCGACTCGTTGGTGGCCCAGCTCTTGCCCCAGTCGAAGCTGACGATCTGCTTGACGAAGATCCAGAACTGCTCGTACCAGGGCCTGTCCAGGCCGAGCTGCTGGCGGATGGCGTCCACCTGTTCTTGCGTGGCGTTGAGGCCGCCCAGGATCTCGGCCGGGTCGCCGCCGAAGAACTTGAAGAGCACGAACACCAGCAGGATGACGCCGGCGAGTGTCGGCACCATCTGCCACAGGCGTCGCACGACGTAGGCGAGCATCGGGGGGTTCTCCAGCGCGAAACGCGCGAGTGTAGGGGCCCGGGCCTGCCCGCCCCGTAGACTGCCGGTTTTCCAACGCTGCCGCGCCCGCGGCTGGCTGCCGCCATGCCCATCCTGCTCAATCTTGCCGCCGCCGTCGCCGCCGCCACCGTTGTCGCCGCGGCCTTCATCGCCGGCACGGCCTCGCCGGCAGCCGCGGCCACGGCCGCTGCGCCGAAGCTGCTGCGCGTGTCCTTCCCCGACAACCCGACCGGCTTCGACCCGGCGCAGATCAGCGACGTGATCTCGATTGCCGTCGCGGCGAGCATCTTCGACGCCCCGCTGACCTACGACTACCTGGCGCGCCCGGCACGCGTCAAGCCGCGCACGGCCGAGGCCATGCCCGAGGTCTCGGCCGACTTCAAGCGCTTCGTCTTCCGCATCCGCCCGGGCATCCTGTTCAGCGACGATCCGGCCTTCAAGGGCCAGCCGCGTGAGCTGACCGCCGCCGACTACGTCTACTCGATCAAGCGCCACTACGACCCCAAGGTGCGCAGCCCCAACCTGTTCCAGTTCGAGAACGCCGGCATCCTGGGCCTGGCCGAGCTGCGCAAGAAGGCGCTGGCCGACAAGACCCCCTTCCCCTACGACGCCGAAGTGCCGGGGCTGCGCACGCTGGACCGCTACAGCTTCGAGGTCAACCTGGCGCGCCCGGCGCCGCGGCTGGTCTATGTCTTCGCCAGCGCCTCGCTGACCGGCGCTGTGGCGCGCGAGGTGATCGAGGCCTACCCCGACAAGACGATGGAGCGGCCCATCGGCACCGGCGCCTTCCGCCTCGTGCAGTGGAAGCGCGGCTCGCGCATCGTGCTGGAGAAGAACCCGCTGCACCGTCACGGCATGTGGGACGAAACCCCCGAGCCCGGCAATGCCGCCGACGCCGCCGCGGCCGCCAAGCTGCGCGGGCGCGCGCTGCCGCTGGTGGACAGGGTGGAGATCGCCATCATCGACGAGGCGCAGCCGCGCTGGCTGGCTTTCCTCAACGACGAGCTCGACCTGGTGGCCGTGCCGGCGGAGTTCGTCAACCTCGCGGCGCCCAAGGGCAAGCTCGCGCCCAATCTGGCCAAGCAGGGCATCGCGCTGCACCGCGCGGTCAACCCGACCACCTTGTTCACCTACTTCGGCATGGAGCACCCGCTGGTCGGCGGCTACGAGCCGCACAAGGTGGCGCTGCGCCGCGCCATCGGCCTGGGCTACGACGTGCAGCGCGAGATCGACTTCGCGCGCCGCGGCCAGGGCGTGAAGGCGCAGTCGCTGCTGCCGCCGGGCGTCAGCGGTTACGACCCGGCCTTCCGCTCCGAGGCGAGCGAGTACAGCCTGGCGCGCGCCAAGGCGCTGCTCGACCTGTACGGCTACACCGACCGCAACAACGACGGCTGGCGCGATCAGCCCGACGGCCAGCCGCTGCTGCTGGAGTACACCTCGCAGCCCGACCAGACCAACCGCCAGCTGCAAGAGCTGTGGAAGAAGGCGATGACGGCGCTGGGCGTCCGGATGGAGTTCAAGATCGGCGCCTGGCCCGAGAACATCAAGGCCAGCCGCGCCGGCAAGCTGATGATGTGGGGCTCGGGCTGGGCCGCCGCGCACCCCGACGGCAGCTACTTCCTCGACCTGGTCTACGGCCCGAACAAGGGCCAGGCCAACCACTCGCGCTTCGACCAGCCGGCCCTGAACGCGCTGTACGAGCGCCAGCGCGAGATGCCCGACGGCCCCGAGCGCGACGCGCTGATCGCCGAGGCGTCACGCGTGGCGCTGGCCTATGCGCCGTACAAGGTGACCGCGCACGCCGTGGGCACCTGGCTGACCCAGGCGCGCGTGGTGGGCTACAAGCCGCACCCCTTCATCCGCGACTTCTTCCGTTACGTCGATGTGGAAGGGGTGCCGGCACCATGATGCGCCGGGGCGCCCTGGCCGCCGCCACGATGCCCGAGGTGGGCGACGAGTTCCGCACCCGGGCCGTGCGCATCCGCCCGCAGGGCTGAACATGCCCTTGCCCGAACCGCAGATCACCCGCTACCAGCGTTGGCTGCAGGCCGAGCGCGGCCTGTCGTTCGACGGCTACGAAGCGCTCTGGCAATGGTCGGTGACCGACCTGCGCGGCTTCTGGCAGTCGATCTGGGACTACTTCGAGATCGAGTCGCCGACGCTGCACCAGACCGTGCTGCGCGAGGCCGTGATGCCGGGCGCCGTGTGGTTTCCCGGCGCCCAGGTCAACTACGCGCGCCAGGCGCTGCGCCATGCAGCCGCGGCTCACGCCGCAGGGCAGCCGGCGATCGTGTTCCAGAACGAGCGCATGGACGCGCCGGCCGTGATCTCCTGGCCCGAGCTCAAGCGCCAGGTGGCGGCCTTCGCGTACACGCTGCAGGGGATGGGGGTGCAGCCGGGCGACCGCGTGGCCGCCTGGCTGCCCAATGCGCCGGCGGCCATCGTCGCGCTGCTGGGCTGCGCCAGCGTGGGCGCGGTGTGGTCGGTGTGCAGCCCGGACATGGGCCCGGTGGCGGTGCTCGACCGGCTGCGCCAGATCGCCCCGCGCGTGCTGGTGGCCGTCGACGGCCAGCAGTACGGCGGCCTGCGCCATGACCGCCGCCCGGTGCTGCACCAGCTGTTGGCCGGGCTGCCGAGCGTCGAGCAACTGGTGCTGGTGGCCGACCTGGACCCGCAGGCCGACGCGGCGGAGTTCACGGCGCCCGGGCGCAGCACGCTGGCCTGGACCGACGCGGTGGCCGGTGAGCATCCTTTCGAGCCGCGCTGGCTGCCCTTCGACCACCCGCTGTGGATCGTCTACACCAGCGGCACCACCGGCATGCCCAAGCCCATCGTGCACGGCCACGGCGGCATCATGCTGGAGGCGCTCAAGGGCGGCGTGCTGCACAACGACGTCGGTGCCAGCGCCGAGGCTGGCGAGCGCTTCCACTGGTTCAGCAGCACCAGCTGGATCGTCTGGAACAGCCAGGTCTCGGCCCTGCTGGGCGGCACCACGTCATGCATCTACGACGGCAGCCCGGCCGGGCGCACGCCCGGGGTGGCCGACTGGGGCACGCTGTGGCGCTTTGTCGGCGCGGCCGGCGTGAGCTGGTTCGGCGCCGGCGCAGCCTTCTTCGCCAGCTGCCTGAAGGCCGATGTGATGCCGCAGCAGCAGGCTGATCTGCACCGCCTGCGCGCCATCGGCTCGACGGGCTCGCCACTGTCGCCCGAGTGCTATGAATGGATCTGGCAGCGCCTGCCGCAGACCGACGGAGAACGCATCTGGCTCAACCCGATCAGCGGCGGCACGGACTTGGCGGCTGCCTTCGTCGCCGGGCTGCGCACGCTGCCCGTGCACAGCGGCGAGATGCAGTGCCGCAGCCTGGGCTCGGCGGTGCAGGCGTTCGACGAGGCGGGCCAGCCGCTGATGGGCGAGGTGGGCGAGCTGGTGTGCACGCAGCCGATGCCCTCGATGCCGCTGTTCCTGTGGGGCGACGCCGACGGCAGCCGGCTGCACGACAGCTACTACGACATGTACCCCGGCGTCTGGCGGCATGGCGACTGGATCAGGCTGCTGCCGCGCGAGGGCGCGGTCGGGGCGGTCATCTACGGCCGCAGCGACGCCACCATCAACCGACACGGCATCCGCATGGGCACCGCCGAGCTGTACCGCGCGGTAGAGGCGCAGCCCGAGGTGCTGGACAGCCTGGTGGTGGACCTCGAGTTTCTCGGCCGCGAGAGCTGGATGCCGCTGTTCGTGGTGCTGCGTGAAGGGCTGCTGCTGGACGACCTGCTCACGCAGCGGCTCAAGCAGTTGATCCGCGAGGCGCTGTCGCCGCGCCATGTGCCCGATGTGATCGTGCAGGTGGCGGCCGTGCCGCGCACGATGTCGGGCAAGAAGATGGAGCTGCCGGTGAAGAAGCTGCTGCTCGGCGCCGAGCCGGCCCAGGTGATGAACCGCGACGCGATGGCCAACGCCGACTGCGTGGACTGGTATGTCGAGTTCGCGCGGCGCCGCGCGGCCAGCCCGGCCTGATGAACGGAGTTTGGCCCCGCCGGCAGCGGGCCCCGCTGGGCGGTGGGTCGCCCAGCGCAGCCGCACGGGGCTCGACGTGATGGAGCCGGCGCGAGCGCACGCTGCTACCGGATGTGCACTTCGCCGACCTCGCCGACGCCGGGTGACGACTCGCCTGTGACGACGATCTTGGCGTAGTTGTAGAGCTGGGTGAACTTGTTGACCTTCATGTCCCAGTAACGGGCGTGAAGGATCTGCACCTCGATGAGCGCCAGGTCGGGGTCTTCGAGGCCACCCGGAAACCACTCGCTGGCAGTCTTCGTCCAGAGCTGGCGCAACTTGGCCGGGTCACTGACGGCGTTCGCCTCACCCGACACGGAGACGTAACTGTGGCTGTCCGGATTGGTGAAGCACACATTGACGTTCCGGTCGATCAGCAGGTCGGACACCGGGCCGCTGCTGCGCGACATGAAGAACCACAGGCGGTCGTCCTCATCGACGAGCTGATTCCGTGTCGTCATCGGGTGCGAATGAAGATGTCCGTTCTGGTGCCGAGTCGTGAACATCCCGAACTTGATGTCCTTGATGAGGGCCCAAAGCTGGCCACGGTCGTGTGTGTCTTCGGTGGTCATTCTCGTGTCCTTGGTTCGACGAGTTTCAGGGCAAGGCCTGTGTGCCGACTTCCTCGCCCTGACGGGCAAGTCGCTCGGTTTCCGGTGAGCAGTGTCTACGCAACCCGGCTTACGGTCAGTGCGCTGGGGCGCACAAGGTGCCAGTGTGCGACAACTCCAGAAGCTGGCAGGCAGAGGTGCATCTCTCCGACCTCGACCATCGGGCAAAGTCCAGCGACGACGGCATTCGTTGCACCCCGGAGGCCCGGCTGGCGGGGCGCGACTCGATCGTGGCGAAGGGCCACGCCGTCAATCCACAATAGGCGATCGAATGCGCGATGCGCAAACTCATCCGCGCGCTGTCACTGGTAGCCGACGCCCATCACATAGTTGCGCAGCAACTCCTCCTCGTGGTCGCCTGCCGCCAGCAGCGCGCGCAGCCCGTCACGTGAATTGAGTACCCCGACGGGCTTTTTGGTCGGATCGACGACCAGCACATGAATGAGGCCGCGCTTGTGCATCATCGCAAGCACATCGGACAACAGATCGTCGCTCGCGCAGGATGTGACCTCACGCGTCATCACTTCGCCCGCATGCGTGGTGAAGAAGTCGGCCTGCCCCAGGCCCAGGCGCCTGACGAGCACGGTTTCGGTAATGGTCCCCATCGTCAGGCCAGCCGCATCACACACCACCACCACGCTGATCTGCGCGTTCGACAGCAGCGCCGCCACTTCCACCAACAGGGCATCCATCCCCACGGTCTGCAGCCGCGAACGGGCCACTGCCTCGACCGTGCTGACCCGCGCAGACGCAGTCATCGCTTCAACACCTGCTCGAGTTGCGCCTTTTTCATCTGCTTCACGGCGACATGCGGGCCCGTGCAAGTGCTTGCCTGGCCAACGCCTCCAGCGCTGCGTCGCGCACCGCGGGTTCGGTGTCATTCGTCATTTGACGCCTTTGTCTTGTCGAATACGAAGGGATGCGTGTGTGTAGGGGCCACGGGGCCACGGGGCACCGAGAGCCCCGTCGTTGCGAACACGGTTTGCGCCTGCGTCACTTCGGTCTTGGTGATCTGATTTCCTTGTCGGGCTGGCTCAGGCGTCCGGCGCGCAGCGCCTCGACGGCGCCGACCACCGAGCGGGCCACGTTACGCACCTCTCCCTGCACGGCGCTGTCGCGGTCCAGCGCCTCGTGGCTGCTGTAGTAAGGCTCGAAATAGCCGATGTAGCGGTCGAGCCTGGCGGACGCGCCGGCGTCGATCAGCCCCATCCACTCGAGCCAATCGCACAGGTTGCGCCGGTGATCTTCGACGCCGGCCACATCGCCATGCACGACGACACCGAACGCACGCCCCGCCAGATGCTTGGGATAGCCCCAGCCCTGGGCTTCGATCTGCTTGGCCTCGGCCACCCGCTTGCCGTGCGTGGTGGTGGGGTCGGGGTTGCCACCATCGGCACATACCAGGCGGTCGATCATCAGTTTCAGCGGGCTGGGCGACTGGTACCAGTAGGTGGGCGCCAGCAAGATCACCGCATGCGCCGCGACCCAGCGTTCATAGATCTCGGCCATCCAGTCATGGGTTTGCGCCAATGCGTGGTTCGGGTAACAACTGCAAGGCCAGTGGCACAGCGGCATGGCGCTCGACACGCAGCCCTTGCAGGGATGGATGTGGCGGCCGTATTCTGAGGTGACGAGGCTCAGGTCCAGCACGTCGGCCTCGATGCCAGCGCCCTGAATGACCTGCTGTGCGATCTCGGTCAGGCGCCAGGTTTTCGAGATTTCGCCCGGGCAGGTGCCGTCATTGCGGGCGCTGCCGCACACCAGCAGCACGCGCGACTTTGTTGCGGGGTTGCTCCAGGCCAGCTGAGCCTGATCGATGGCCTGCCTTGTGGCGAGCCACTCCACCGACAAAGCGTAGCTCGGGTCGGCGTAGCCCTCTCCCGCCGGGCGGGTCAGTGGCGCTTTGCGGCCTTCGTCGTAGGCGAGCCAGGCAATGTCTTCCAGACGCGCGATCGCGGCGATTTCCACTGCAAAGGCCGGATCGACGAAGCCGGCCCGATAGCGCTCTCCAAAGGCTTGTCGCGACAGCGGCTTGGGCGCCTGACCCTTGCGAATCTCGATCATCGGGGCAACTCCGGCATGTAATCGACAAGCAGCTTGCGGCAGCAGGCGGTCGGCAGTCTGTGCGCAAGGCAACGCAAGGCGTGACATCAGCCTGGCGATATAGGTCGTAGCGTCACCACCGTGCAGTTCATCGGCCCGGCTGGGATTGACGTCAAGGTGCCAGGCTTCGTCAGCGCGCACTTCGACCACCACGTTGCACATCGCGCGCCAACGCACAGACCCTCCCGGCGCTTGCCGCTTACCGTTCAACAGTAATGTCAGGAGCGCAGTGCGTGGAAGCGCCGGGCGGCTGCGCCGGATTGATTGCACGACCGCGCCTGAGGAGACCGCCATCGCAGACCAGCGAACCGAGCACGACGCGATGGGCGGCGTGGGTGTGCCTGCCGAGCGGCTGTGGGGCGCGCAGACCCAGCGCGCGTTGCTGAACTTCGCCATCTCCAGCGAGCGCATGCCCGCCGAGTTTGTGCATGCACTGGCGCTGTCCAAGCGCGCAGCGGCAGTGGTCAATGGCGCACTTGGCCTGCTGGATGCGGGAAAAGTGCGGGCCATCGTGCAAGCCGCCGACGAGGTGTGCGCGGGCCTGCACGATGCCGAGTTTCCGTTGATGGTCTGGCAGACCGGCTCAGGCACCCAGACCCACATGAACATGAACGAGGTCCTGGCCAACCTGGCGTCGCAGCGCCTGGGTGGCCCGTTGGGTAAGGACCGTCTGGTGCATGCCAATGACGACGTCAACCTCGGCCAGTCCAGCAACGATGTCGTGCCGACGGCGATGAACGTGGCTGCCGTGGTGGCGCTGAGGCGAGATCTGCTGCCCGCCCTGCGTCGCCTTGCCACGACGCTGGAGGACAAGGCAGGCCAGTTTGCCGACATCGTCAAGACCGGCCGCACGCACCTGCAGGACGCCACCCCGCTGACGCTGGGGCAGGAGATCTCGGGCTGGGCCGCGCAATTGCGTCACGGCGAGTCCCACGTCATCGCCGCGCTGCCGCATCTGCGTGAACTGGCCATCGGCGGCACGGCGGTGGGCACCGGCCTGAACACCCACCCCGGGTTCGCGATTCGCATGGCCAGCGAACTGAGCCATCTGACCGGCGAGGAGTTCCGCACCGCGCCGAACAGGTTCGAGGCGCTGGCGGCACACGACGCGATCGTGCATGCGCACGGCGCGCTCAAGACGCTGGCGGCTTCACTCGTCAAGATCGCCAACGACGTGCGCTGGCTTGCCTCGGGGCCGCGCTGCGGCCTGGGCGAGATCGTGATCCCGGCCAACGAGCCCGGCAGCTCGATCATGCCCGGCAAGGTCAACCCGACGCAGTGCGAGGCCCTGCTGATGGTCTGCGGGCAGGTCTTCGGCAACGACGTGGCGGTGGGCTGGGCTGGCGCCAGCGGCAACTTCGAGCTCAATGTCTGCAAGCCGCTGCTGCTGCACAACTTTCTGCAGAGCGCGCGGCTGCTCGCGGGTGCGCTGCGCAGCTTCGAGCAACACTGCGCTGCCGGCATCGAGCCTGACCGCGCCCGCATCAATGAGCTGCTGCAGCGCTCGCTGATGCTGGTCACCGCACTGGCGCCGCACATCGGATACGACCGCTCCGCCGGGATCGCAAAGGCCGCGCACCGCGACGGATCGAGCCTGCGTGAGGCTGCGCTGGCCTCGGGCCATGTCAGCGCTGAACAGTTCGACGCCTGGGTGCGCCCCGAGGCGATGGTGCGCCCCGGTGTGCCTTGATCTGTCGCGTTGCCGGTGCCCACGCCGGTGCTGTCGCCCACGATGAGCAGCCGCAGGCGCGGTTGATCCGGCGTGCTCTGCAGCGGCTCGCTTTGCCGCTCGAGCTTGACCGACTCGCGCTACTGACAACCGCTCGAGGCGATCGCGCAGCACAGCGCGGCTGCCGCTGTTCAGAGCAGGCGGGATGTTGCGCCGGGCCCGCCGAGGGCGATGACGAACTTTGGGGCGGCCCGGCGATCTCTCATGCCCCGGCCGGTCAAGCGCTCAGAAGCTCACCGATCGGCTTCAGCTCATCGACGCGGTCGCAGACGGCTTTCACGGTCGTCAGGATCGGCACGCCGAGCAGCAGACCCCATACCCCCCATAGCCAACCAAAGCCGAGCAGGCCGACGAACACCGTCACGGTGCTCAGGCGGCTGGCCCGGCTGGTCAGCCACGGGGTCAGCAGATTGCCCGCAAGTGTGCGAATCAGTATCGACACGCCGGCCACCAGCAGCGCCATGTCCACGCTGCCGAACTGGACAAATGCGACGAGCGACGAGGCACCCATGAAGGCCAGGGCGCCGAGATAGGGAATGAAGTTGCTTACGAAAGCCACGACGCCCCACACCGCCGCATGGTCCAGCCCGATGGCCAGCAAGCTCAGCCAGGTCACGACGCCGACGACCAGGCTGGTGAACAGCAGTACCAGCAGATAGCGGTGGATCTGCCCGGCGATCTCGTCGAGCATCTGCACCGTGATGCGCTTTTGCGCGAAGGTCGGCCCCGCGATCTTCACCATCTTGCGCCGAAAGCTGTTGCCCGAGGACATCAGGAAGAACGCGATGAAGACCACCACGACCGCCTGAGCAAGGGACGACATCAGGCCCACGGTGCCGGTCCAGAGGTAGTCCTTGATGTCGAACCGGCTGGGCTCGACGCTGACCCGCGTCACGCCACGCGGCGTCGCCGGCGGTGCGGCAGAGCCCTCCTGCGCAGCCTGTTCGAGTTGTGCCGCGGCCTTCTGCACCTTGTCGATGGTGGAGCCACTTGCGCCTCGCCGCGCCTGCGCCACCTCGCGCAACTTCTGCGCCGCCATCGGCAGGGACTCGATGAGCGCGTTGGCGTCGTCGGCCAGGCTGTAGGCGGTCCAGCCCGTCGCCAGGGTGAGGCTGCCCAGCAGCAAGGCCGCCCCGATTGCGCGCGGGCAGCGCAATCGCTGCAGGCGATCCACCAGCGGGCTGAGCGCATAGCTCACGGCCAGGCCCAGGCAGAGCGGAATGAACACGGCACTGGCGGCCTGCAACGCAAACAGCGACGCCAGCACCGCCAACACGGCCAGCGACGCGCCGCGCACAGTGACCGGCATGTGCAGGTGCATACGCTGGGGCTCGGGCGACAGCGCATCGGCAAGTTCTGCGCTGGCCATGGCTGCCTCCGCTTCTGCCTGCAAAGCGTTCACGGGTGCGATGTGCGGCGCAGCGTCACCGCGGTCTGGCGGCGCCTGGCTCAAGGCGTCCTGTTCGCGTGCTCCAGCACGCCGGTGGCGTCGCCGGCCGTGCGCTGCGCTTTGCCCACAGCTTCCATCGCAGCAACTTGGAGCGGATCATGGTTCATTCGAGCACTTCCGGGCTTGATCGCGTCATCGTGTCAGGCTATCGCGCGGGCCGTGCCTTCACTGTGCGGCAGACCACGCAGGGCCCAGGTTGGGGTCCAACGCCGCCTGCGTCGGCTGGCGCACCATGTGATGCCGGTCGCGTTGCCCGTCGTACTGGCGATCTTGAGTATGCTGTGCGCCGGTCCATTCAGTTGCCAGACCGTCTTACCTGCCTTTGACATGTATTGCATCGCCATCAAGCCTGTGCTCTGAGCTGCGGCCGTGCTTCGGGAGCGCCATGGATCGATCAAGCCCATCCTTCGGGGATGCGCAACTGCGCGCGCTGGGATCGCGCATCCGCACGCTGCGCGAGGCGCGCAGTTGGTCGCTGAAGCGCCTCGCCGGCGAGGCCGCGGTCAGCGTCGCGACACTGCAGAGCATCGAGTCGGGGGCCTCCAGTCCGGGGCTGCTGACCATCGTTGCCATCGCCGATGCGCTCGGCGAATCCGTCGACCGGCTGGTCGCCGATTCGCTGGCAGAGAGCAACTCGGTGCGCCAGGTGCACGGCAAGCTGGCTCGCCGCACCCGGGGCGTGCACGAGCTCACGGGCCTGCTGACTGCGCCGCGCATGGGCGCCTGGGCCATCGGGCTCGATGCCGGTGCCACCTTGCCCGATGCGCAGCGGCCACGGGCGCTGCCGCTGTTCGCCCTGCTGCTTTCCGGCCGGCTCGAGCTCGCGTTCCCGGACGGCACCGTCGAGGTCCTCGCCAAGGGCGACTCGATTCACATGAAGCAGGAGGCCCCGATCGCGTGGAAGAACCCGGGCGCGAAGCCGGCCAGGATGCTGTGCATCGCAGACCTGCGCACGCAGGACAAAGGCTGAGGCAAAGGGCCCCGCCGTCAGGCCGCTATATCTGCACCTCGAGCCGCCCGTCTTCGCTTTCCCGCACCTCGTAGACCTTCAGCCTGAGGCCGACGCAGTTGACACCCTTGCCGTCACTCAGCCTGAAGATGAAGTTGTGCCGGGTGCAGCGCAGCATGCTGCCGTTGGACATCTGCACCGCGGTCGTCAGCGCTGCCTGCAGGTGGGGGCAGCGCGGCTCGACGCCGCGGTAGCCCTTGGGCGTCCTGAGAATGATCACCCGCTCATCGCCCAGCCTGACGAGTGCAGGGAACGAACTCGTGGCCGGGTCGACCGCGTCGACCGTCCGCCAGGTGGCATCGGTGCTCATGCCGCTACGGCCTCCTTGCCGGTCACTGCGTCGAGCCGTTCGAGCAGGAACGGGCGTTCGAGGTGCAGCAGGAAGAGTCCGATCTGCATCGTGAACGGGTTGTCCAGGAACGGGGCGTAGACGGTCAGCAGCGCCTCGCGCAGCGGCAGGTCGTGCTGGGCGCGCACGCCGTCGAACACCGCGCGCAGCTCGTGCGCCTTGCGCAGGTCGAGGTGATCGAGGTCGTACACCCAGTGGGTGCGTTCGAGCGCGCGGCGCAGGCTGCGCAGGAAGCCCTTCTGGCGGGCGTCAAGCGCCTGGGCAGCCGCCGGCACATGGTCTTCAGCGATCTGCAGGAGCCAGTTCTTCTCGTCCTGGCAGCGTGCGAGGTCGATCGGATGCGGGCGCCCCCGCTTGAAGACCCGTACCGGGACGAAGCGCTCGCTGGCGTCGCGCATGACACCGCTGGTATCGGCGAACTCGAAGCGTCCTGCCTCGAGGCGCGACACCGTGATGTCCGCGGGCATGCCGGTCTTCAGGCTGCCGGCGCGGTCGTCGATGCGCAGCGCCTTTGCCGGCGCCCAGGTGACCGCCTCCACCACCTGCGGCAGCGTCAGGCCCAGACGCAGCAGCACGCTCATCACGTGCGAGAGCGAATAGGCCGGCCCGATGGCGTTGAACTGCTGCAGGTCAGAGCTGATGATGTCCGGCGGCAGCCCCTGTGCCATCGCCTTCTCGGCCACGTCCCAGCTGAAGTTGTAGCTGCCGAAGGCGATGTCGAACAGCACACCGCGCGCCTTGGCGTCGGCAACCACCGGCAGCAGCCGGCCGTCGGCATCGAGGATCCCACCACCGCTGTTGTGGTACGGGTGGGCGATCATGTCGCCGGCCTGCGAGATGCGGAACAGCTCGTAGGCCGAAGGGTCCTCGCGCTGCATCTGGAACTCGCCGATGTGTCCGTACAGCGGGACGTCGATGATCTCGGCCAGGCCCTTGGCCATGCGCAGCGGGCCGGCACCGTAGCTGCCCAGCGCGGCCACCTTCAGGTAACGGATGACGCCGGGGTGCGCGTCCATGAAGTCGAGCCACTCCGGGATCGGAAAGCCGGTCAGGCTGCGGATGTCGCCTTCAGTGAACTGCGCACCGATGATGCCCATCGGGCGGATGTACGGCCCCGCATACAGGTCGGCGACGGTTTGGCCACCGAGCAGGGCCACGAACTCGTCCATCGACGCGATGCCGGGCCCGCCGGCGTCGACGTAGCTGGTGACGCCCTGCCAGATGCCGATGCTGTCGGGGTCGGCGAAGCCGAGCGTGCCGTAGGTGTGCACGTGGTTGTCGATCCAGCCCGCACTGACGATGCAGCCGGAGACGTCGATCAGCTCGCAACCGGCGGGTGCGCCGTGCTGGCCGACACCGGCGATGCGGCCGTCGACGACGACCACGTCCATGACGCCATCCAGCCCCTGCGACGCGTCGAGCACACGGCCACCACGCAGAACGAAATCGGAGGTTGTCTTCATGGGATCTCCCTAGGGGGTTCAGGGTTCAGGGTTCGATGAGGGTGGCGCTTTTCGCCGCTTCTTTGCGTACCACGTCGCGCACGGCGTCGCGCAGCTCGATGAAGCGAGGGTCGCTGTGCATCTCGAATCTTCGCGGACGCGGCAGGTCGATGTCCACCACCTCGTGTACCCGACCGGGGTGCCCGGTCATTACCACGGTGCGGTCGGCCAGGTAGATCGCTTCGTCGATGTCGTGGGTCACCAGCAGCACGGTCTTGCGGTCGGCCTCCCACAGCTCGAGCAGGAAGTCCTGCATCACCGACCGCGTCAGCGAATCGAGGGCGCCGAAGGGCTCGTCCATCAGCAGCACGCCCGGATTGAAGGCCAGCACCGACGCGATCGCCGCGCGCTGGCGCATGCCGCCAGACAGTTCCGCCGGCCGCTGCTTGCGAAAGGCCGTGAGCTGTGTGCGCCGCAGCATCCTCTCGACGATCTCGTCGACCGGACCCTTGCCCGCGTTCGCCGCCAGCCGCAAGCCGAAGGCGATGTTGTCCTCGACCGTCAGCCAGGGAAATAGCGCCGTCTGCTGGAACACGACCCCGCGGTCCGGGCCGGGACCGGTGACGGGATTGCCGTCGACCACCACCGTGCCACTGCTCGGCCGGTCGAAGCCGGCCACCAGGTTCAGCAGCGTGGACTTGCCGCAGCCACTGGCACCCACGATCGTGACCAGCTGCGCGTCGCCGATCTCGAGCGCCACAGCCTCCAGCGCAGTGACGACGCCGCTTCGCGACGCGAAGGTCTTCGCGACGTCTCTGAACTCAATTCGAGCCACCGAAGGTCTCCGCCCGGTTCCAGTCGAGGAAGTAGTCCCGTGCCAGCACGACCAGCCGGTCCGACAGGAAGCCGAGGATGCCGATGCTCAGCATGGACGCGATGACGACGTCGTTGCGGTAGAACTGATATGCATCGTTCAACAGATAGCCGAGCCCGCTGCGCACGGCCAGGATCTCGGCCACCACGACAAGCACCCAGGCGATGCCCATCGAGAGCCGGACGCCGGTGAAGATCGACGGCAGCGCCCCCGGCAGCACCACGCGGGTCAGCAACTCGCGCTCGTTCGCTCCCATCATGCGCGCCGCCTTGTGCAGCGTGACGTTGATCTGGCGCACGCCGTGCATGGTGTTGATCGCGGCCGGGAAGAAAGCGCCGAGGCCGATCAGGAAGATGGCCGGCGCGTTGCCGATGCCGAAGAAGACCAGCGACAGCGGCACCCAGGCGGTCACGGGGATGTTGCGCAGCACCTGGACGGTGGGGTCGAGGATGCGCTCGCACATCCTCGAAATGCCGATCAGCAGTCCGACGGCGATGCCCAGCGCGGCCCCCCAGGCAAAGCCGGCGAAGACGCGCCAGGTGCTCGCGAAGGCGTGGTCCCACCAGGTGCCGGCGTAGCGGCTTGCGGCCTGTGTTGCCCCGGTGAACAGGTCGTACCAGATGGCCAGCACGTCCAGCGGCGGCGGCAGCACATTGCGCTTGACGAACGCCAGTTCGACCGCCCCTTGCCAGACCACCAACACCGCGAGCGGGAAGACGGTGTACTGGAAGGCATGCGTCAGCCTCACCAGCGGCTCAGTGCATCCGTGTTCTGGCTGGTCGCCTTGCTCAGGAACCGGAAGTCGAGCACACCGTCGATGCGCGAGCTGAAGTCCTCCTTCGCCCAGCCGAGCTGCTGCATCTCGCGCGCCATGGCCTTGAGGTCCGACACGTTGGTCCGGAAGTCGTAGCGCAGGAAGCTGCGCTCGGTCCTCTCCACCACCGACGGCGGAAAGCGCGAGTACTTCGCCTCGTACTCGACCTGCTTGTCCGGGTTGCCGACGAAGAGTCTCATCGCGGCCACATGCGAGTCGATGATCCGTTGCACCAGTTCAGGCTTCTGCTGGATCAGGCGCCGGTGCACGATGAAGCCGATCTCCTGCTTGCCAAAGCCCTCGCCGAAGAGGTGCTGCACCAGCCGCGCGTTGCTCCTCTCGAGCGCAAGCGCACCGAAGCCGGCCAGCGTCATCGCCAAGTCGACCTCGCCGGCCTCGATCGCGCGCGGGTGGTTGGGGAACGGCACGTTGAGGATCTGCACGTCCTTGTCCGGATCGATCTTCGCCGCGCGCAGGTAGCCGAGCAGCTTGGCGTGCTGGAGCGATCCGGTCGGCACGGCGATCTTCACCGGGTTGGTGCCCTTGCGCGCATCGATGGCAACCTTCAGCGCAGCCGGGTCGTTCGCCGGTACCCTGAACTGTTCGCGTGCGATCAGCACGTTGTAGCCGCCGCCCCAACCCGCGATCCAGACGACATCGATGCCTTCGTTGATCGCGCGCACCATGTGCTGCACGGTGGTGTTGGCGATCTCGAGTTCGCCCTGTTCGAGCGCACGCAGCGCGGCGGTACTGTCCGAGAAGTCCTTGATGTCGTATTTCAGGCCGTGTCGGAGGCCGATCTCCGGCAAGGTGCTGCGCAGCGCACCGAGCGCGCCGATCTGGATACCGTGGCGGACGACATCCTGAGCCAACGCGGAGCCGACGGCCCCGAACAGCAAGGCGGCAATGGACAAGAAGAGTTTCATCGGAACTTCCTCGATTCGTGACGTGTTCATGCTATCCGAAGGGCCGTTCAGTTGCCAGACCGACGTACCTGTTTTTGAAATTCATGGCATCTCTGTCCCGCTGAACAAGATTGCCTCGATCGCGTGGGAGAACCCGGGCGTGAAGCCGGCCAGGATGCTGTGAGACAAAGGCCCTCCCGTCAGGTCGGCTGCGCGGCCTTTCGGTAAGCATAGGTCTCGTCGAAACGTCGCTTCAGGTAGTCGCCCCAGGTGATTGGCGCATAACGTGCCGGATGCTGCGCTGACTGGCACGACTCGATGCACTCCACCACCGTGTGGTACGTGGGGTCGAAGAAGAACGGGATCGAGTAGCGCTCGCGCCCGGTGGTGTTGATCACTCGGTGCGGCGTCGACACCCAGGCATCGTTGGTCCACTGCATCAACATGTCTGCGATGTTGACGACAAAGGTGCCGGGAATGTACGGGGCATCGATCCAGCCGCCGTCGCGCCGCTTGACCTGCAGGCCGCCGACATCGTCCTGCGCCAGGATCGTCAGGAAGCCGTAGTCGGTGTGCGGCGCGATGCCGAACTCGTTGTCGGCACGTGTCGGCGGCTGCGGCGGGTAGTGCAGCAGACGGACGAAGGGCATCGGCTTCGAGAAGTGGGGCAGGAAGAAGTCTTCGTGCAGTTCGAGCGCGCTGCCGAAGATGCGAAGCATCAGGTGCCCGAGTTCGAGCAGCCGCGCGTGATACGCCTCGACCGTGGCGCGAAAGTGCTCCTGCCCGGCCGGCCACTGGTTCGGCCCGTGCATCGCGACGCCGGCCTTGGCGTCCGGGTCGTCGGCGCCGAGGTCGAAGCCCATCAGAAAGGTCTCGTTGAAGTTGGGCCGCACCTTGTCCGAATAGGTCGCGTTGTTGATGCCGATGTAGCCCCGGTGCGAGCCGTTGATCTTGATCGCCTGCTTCACGGCGTCCGGCAGCACGAAGAAAGCCTTGGACACCTCGAAGGCGCGGTCGATGAGGTCCTGCGGTACGCCGTGCCCGCTGATGTAGAGAAAGCCGGTGTCGGTGGCGGCACGCCGCACCGCCGCGACCACGACGTCCTTGTCGGTGCCGTTGCGGAACGGGCTTATGTCGATGACGGGGATCGATTCGCTCATGTTGGTCACTGCGGTGTCGTTCACGGCGTGCTCCTGTCTGTGGGTTCAGATGCCGAGGAAGGCTTTCCTGACGAACGGGCTTTCCAGCAGTTCACGGCCGCTGCCGCTGAGCACCACGCTGCCTTTCTCCAGGACCAGCGCCTGGTCGGCGATCTGCAGCGATTGCCTCACGTTCTGCTCCACCAGCAGGATCGTGATGCCGCTGCGGTTGAGCTCGCGTATCAGACGGAAGAGTTCGGTCACCAGCAGCGGCATCAGACCCAGCGAGGGCTCGTCGAGGATCATCAGCCGCGGCTCGGCCATCAGACCGCGCGCGATGGCGAGCATCTGCTGCTCGCCACCCGACATGCTGCCGCCGAGCTGTTCACGGCGTTCGGCCAGCCGCGGAAAGAGCTTAAACACCCGGGCCAGGTTGCGCTCGATGTTCGGCGTCGCGCGCCGGTTGAGCCCGCCCATGCGCAGGTTGTCCAGCACGCTCATCTGCGGGAAGACCAGCCGGCCCTCGGGCACCAGCGTGATGCCGGCCTCGACGACGTCGCTGCAGTCGAGCCCGCCAACCTCGCGGTCGTCGAAGCGGATCGTCCCCCCGGCCGGCCGCAAGGCCCCGGCCACGCATTGCACGGTGGTCGTCTTGCCCGCCCCGTTCGAGCCGACGAGGGCGACGATGGCGCCCTGCGGCACGTCGAAGCTGACCCCGCGCACCGCCAGCGCGCCGCCGTAGCCGACCTTCAGGTCGCGTACGGACAGCAGCGTGCTGCTCATTGCGGGAGTTCCTGCCCCAGGTAGGCCTCGATCACCCGCGGGTTGCGGGCGACGACCTCAGGCCGGCCTTCGGCGATGAATGCGCCGGCCTCGAGCACCACCACGTGGTCGGAGATCTGCATCACGGCGGGCATGTCGTGCTCGACGAGCAGGATCGTCATGCCGTGGTTCACCATGTCGCGAAAGCTGGCGAGGATCTCGTCGCTCTCGGCCGGCACCAGCCCGGCCAGCGGTTCGTCGGCCAGCAGCAGCGTCGGCCGCGCCGCCACGGCGCGCGCGAGTTCGAGCTTGCGCAACTGTCCGATCGTCAACGTGGACGCCGGCTCTTCGGCGAGGTCGGCCAGGTTGGCCAGGCGCAACGCCAGGTCGATGCTGGCCTCGACATCGCGCGCGCCGGCGCGCCCGAAGAGTGCGCCGACGCGCACGTTGTCGCGCACCGACAGGCCGCGGAAGGGGCGTGCGATCTGGAACGCCCGCGCGATGCCGAGCGCGGCGATGCGATGCGTCGGCATGCCGTTCAGCATCTGGCCGGCGAACTCCACGCTGCCGGCATTCAGCGGCGTGTAGCCGGTGAGCAGGTTGAAGATGGTCGACTTGCCGGCCCCGTTGGGACCGATCAGGCTCATCACGCCGCCGGCCGGCACGTCGAAGTTGACGTCGTTGACGACCACCATGTCACCGTAGCGCTTGGTCAGGCCGCGGGCTCGCAGCACGATGCTCATGGGTTGCGTCCGCGGTGGCGGCGGTTGCGGCGCCAGCGTCCGACGACGCCGATCAGCCCCTCGGGCGCAGCGATGACGACCACGATGACGACCAGCCCGGTGATCGCGAGGTGGTACTCCAGCATGTCGGCCAGCGCGACCTTGGTCAGCGCGGTCATCGCGACGGCGCCGATGATGGGCCCGAAGATCGAACCCATGCCGCCGACCAGCGCGTGCACGATCATCTCCAGGCTCAGCGCACCGCGGAACACCGAGTCGGTGGTGATGTAGCCGAGGTTGAAGGCGTACAGCGCGCCGAAACTGCCGGTCAGCGCCGCGCTGATGATGAAGGCCGTGATCTTCAGGCGGGTGGTGGGCACGCCGAGCATCATCGCGGCGTCTTCGTCCTCGCGAATCGCATACAGCCCGTAGCCGAGCCGGGCGCGTGCGATCAGCATCGCGATGACCACCGTGACGAGCAAGAGCGCCAGCGCCGCCCAGTAATAGAAGCGCTCGACGCGCATGCCGGGTGGCGCGATGTTGGGCAGGCTCACACCCATTGCCCCCTGGAAGACCGGGAACGCGCTGACGGCCTCGGCGCACACCAGCGCCACCGCCAGCATCGCGATGGTGAAGTAGTGGCCGCGCAGGCGCAGGATCGGCCAGGCGATGAGCGCGGCCACGGCGGCCGAGACGCAGGCGGCTGACCCGACACCCAGCAGCAGTTGCCCGGCCCAGTGGCCAGACACCCACAGATCGCGCGACAGTGCGGCGGCGAAGGCGCCGATGCCGATGAAGACGGTGTGGCCGAAGCTGTAGTAAGCGGCGAACCCGCCCAGGATGTACCAGCTCAGCGCCAGCCCTGCCGAGAGGAACATCGACAGGCCGACCCGCACATGGAAGGGCCCGAGCACCAGCGGCAACAGCGCCAGCAGCACCGTGGCGGCCAGCAGCAGCAGCAAAGGCCGCAGCATGCTCAGCGGCTTGCCCTGAAGGCGCTGCCGAGGATGCCGTGCGGCCGCACCAGCAGCATCAGCAGCAGGATCAGGAACATCACCATGTTGGTGTAGACGGCGCCCAGGTAGGTCTGCGTCAGCGTCGCCGCGACGCCCATCAACACGCCGCCGAGCATCGCGCCGGCGGGGCTGCCGACGCCGCCGAGCGTGACGACGATGAAGGCATAGACCGTCCACAGCGTCTCTTCGGCCGGCGTGAAGGGCAGCATCATCCCGATCAACACGCCCGAGGCGGCACCGAAGGCGCTGCCGACTCCGAAAGTGGCGGCATAGACGCCCTTCGAGTCGACACCGCACAGCCGGGCACCGAGTTCTGACTGCGCGGTCGCACGAATGACGCGCCCGAGCCGGCTGCGCCGCATGAACAGCGACAGCGCGGCGATCATCACCAGACCGATGCCGAAGCAGACCAGCCGCACGGCGTCGATCGACAGATCGCCCAGGCGCAGGTTGACGAAGGCATACGAGGGGCTGATGTTGCGCACCGCGGACGAGAACCACACCGTCAGCAGGTTGACGACGACCAGCGCGAAGCCGAAGGTGACCAGCAGGGCCGCGACAGGATTGCCGCGGCGCACCGCGGGCTGCATCACATGGCGCTGGAACTGCGAGCCCAGCACGTAGCCCAGCGCCATGATGACGGGCAGCGCCAGCAGCGGGTCGATGCCGAGTGTCGACCAGGCGACCAGCGCAGCGTACGCGCCGCCGATGACGAAGACACCATGCGCGAGGTTGATGACGTTCATGACGCCGAAGATCAGCGAGAAGCCGACAGCGGCGATCGACAGGATGCCGCCGAAGAGCACCCCGTTGACGACAGTCTGGATGAAGGTGGACATGACGGCGCGTCGGGGTTGCTCAGACCCCGACGCCAGCCTCAGCGCTGCGACCAGGCGGTCATCGGCCAGATCGGATTGGCTTCCTTCAGCGCAGCGGGAAAGATCACCTTGAGATCTCCGCCCTGCACCTGCGTGACCGCTGACCCCATCAGCACCGGATCGCCGTCGCCTTCAGGCGTGAACTTGATGCGGCCGTAGAGTGACTCGATGTCGATCCTCGCCAGCCCGTCGCGGATGGCCTCGGTGTCGTCGATCTTGCCGACCGCGCGCAGCACGCTCGTGTAGGCCACGATGCACCCGGCCGCGGTGCCCTGGTGGTAGATCAGTGGCACGGTGTTGTTGGCCTGGTAGTACTCGGCGAACTTCTGCGTCGTGCCGAAGATCGGGTCCTTGTAGGGGAATGACGGCGACCAGGTCGAGATGCAGCTGATGCCCTCGGCGAACTTGCCAAGCCCCTGCCTGAAGCTGGGTGTCTGCGGCCCGAGCGAGGTGAACAGCATCTTCACGTCGGCGCGGTTCTGCGCCATCTGGCGCGCGATCAGCAGCGAGTTCTGGTCCGAAGTCAGGCACATCACGACGTCGGGCTTCTTGTCGCGCACGGCGGTCAGCACCGCAGAGATGTCCTGCAGCTGGAAAGGCAGCTCGAAGGAATCGACGACGTTGAAACCCCGCTCCCGCAGCCTGGCCATGACACCCAGACCCTGCGGCTTGGAGAAGGGGTCGTTGGTGTAGACGACGATGAAACTCTGCGGCCTGGGGTTCAGCACCGTCATCGAGTCGACCGCCGGAAATGCCGAGCGCGACGCCCGCGGATACATGCCGAAGATGTAGCGGTAGCCCTGCGTGAAGATGGCATCGCCGCCGCCGCTGGCCTGCACCATCGGCCGGCGCGCGCGTTCGGTCATCGCTGCCTGCGGCAGCACCATCGGCGTCGAGTAGGTGCCGAGGAACAGCGATACGCCGTCGTCGAGCTGCCTCTGCAGCAGGGTGATCCCGCGTTGGGGATCGGATGCGTCGTCGACCATCTTGATGTCGAGCCGGTACCTGCGGCCACCGACCTCGAGGCCGCCGAGAACCTCGTTCACGTACTTCGCGACCGTCGTGTAGCCGGCGTGCACGCTCTGGCCGATCTCGGCCCAGCGCCCGCTGAACGGGATCGTGCCCCCGAAGGTGATGGCCGGCAGCGCCTGCGCACCGACGCGGGGCGCCACGGCGACCGCGCCGGCTGCCCCGATCAGTTCGAGGGAACGACGCCGGGTGATGGAGATGCTCATGTCGGATCCTCGGTGGTGAAGTTGGCCTCTTTCCAGCATGACAAAGACCGCGCCGCTGCGCAAGAGAAATTTCAATTAGCACATCAACGATCTCGCTATTGACATTTCCCGGCCAGTCGCGGCCCAATGCGATGGCAATGACAAAGACACGTGACCTAAGAACCATGATGCAAGACCCATGCCGCTGAAGTACCTGGTCGCCACCGACGTCGGCGGCACCTGCACCGACGCCGTTGTTTTCGCGGCCGGCGAACCGGTGCGCCTGGGCAAGGCGCTGTCGACGCCGCCCAACTTCGCCGACGGCGTGCTCGATTCGCTGCGCTCGGCGGCCGACACGATGGACTTGACACTGGACGCGTTGCTGGCCCGGACGCGGCTGTTCGTGCACGGCTCGACCGTCGTCGACAACGCAATCCTGACGCGTGATGGCGCGCGCGTCGGGCTGATCACCACACGCGGCTTCGAGGACACGATCCTGGTCACGCGCGGCGCCTACGGCCGCTGGGGCGGCCTGCCCGAAGACCGCGTCAAGCATCCGGTGAAGACCGACCGTGCTGCGCCGCTGGTCGACGCCGACTGCATCGTCGGCCTCGGTGAGCGCACCGACTACAAAGGCGCGGTGCTGCTCGAACTCGACGAGCGCGAGGTCGAGTCCGCGCTGCGCTACCTGATCGAGCGCAAGAAGGTCGATGCCATCGCGGTGTCCTTCCTCTGGTCCTTCTACAACCCGGCCAACGAGCAGAAGGTGCGCGCGGTGCTGGCGCGCATCGCGCCGCAGGTCCACTGCAGCCTGTCGAGCGAGATCGCGCCGACGCCCGGCGAGTACGAAAGAACCTCGACCACGGTCATCAACGCCTATGCGGGGCGCATCACCAAGGACTACCTGAGCAGCCTCGAATCACTGCTGGCGCGCCACGGCTACGGCGGCTCGGTGCTCGTCATGCAGGGTTATGGCGGGCTGCTGCCGGCGGCCGAAGCGGCCGAGCGCTCGATCGGCATGCTCGAGTGCGGGCCGGCGGCCGGGGTCATCGGCAGCCGCGCGCTGGGTGCGCTGCTGGGGCAACCGGACGTGATTGCCACCGACATGGGCGGCACGACCTTCAAGGTCAGCGTGATCCAGAACGGCGAAATCGAATACGCCCGCGAGCCGATGGTCGACCGCTTCCACTACACGCAGCCGAAGATCGAGGTCGTCTCGATCGGTGCCGGTGGCGGATCGATCGTCTGGCTCGAACCCGGCAGCAACATCCCGCGCGTCGGGCCGCGTTCGGCGGGGTCGCGGCCGGGCCCCGTCTGCTACGGCCTCGGCGGCACCGAGCCGACGCTGACCGACGTCTTCATGCTGATCGGCTACATGGACCCCGGCATCTTCCTCGGCGGCGCGATGCAGCTCGACAAGGACGCCGCCCACCGCGTGTTCAAAGAGAAGATCGCCGACCCGCTGGGCCTCGACGTCGAACAGGCCGCGTATGGGGTCTTCCGGGTCGCTGCGGCGCAGATCACCGATCTGATCCACGAGATCACGGTCGAGCGCGGTCTCGACCCGCGCGACTTCGTGCTGCATTCCTTCGGTGGCTCGTGCGGCATGCTGGCCGGCATGTTTGCCGCCGAGCTCGGCGTCAAGCGCTTCGTGGTGCCGTACACGGCCGCGGTGAACTGCGCCTTCGGCCTCGTGTCGGCCGACATCGCGCACGAGTACTCCACCGTGCAGGTGCTGCCGGTGGCCGGCACGGCGGACGCCGTCAACGCGCTCTTCGCGCCGATGATCGAGCGGGCTCGCGCCCAGCTCGGGCGCGACGGCTTCACCGGCGAGCGTGTGCAGCTCGAGTTCTCGATCGATCTGCGCTACTCGCGCCAGGTGCACGAGGTCAAGACCGTCGTGCGTCCGGCATTGCCGCTGGACGACGCGACGCTGGCGCAGGTGGTCGCCGACTTCGAGGCGCTGTATGAGCGCAAGTTCGGCAAGGGCTCGGCCTACCGCGAGGCCGGCGTCGAGATGACCCAGTTCCGGCTCACCGCGCGTGGTCTGATGCAGCGCCCCGATTTGGTGCCGCTGCCGCTGGAAGACAGCGACAGCGCCGCTGCATGCATCGGCCGGCGCCGCGCGTTCGTCGAGGCCGCCGGCGGCATGCCGGAGGTGCCCATCTACGCCTTCGACCGGCTGCGGCCGGGCCACGTGGTCGCCGGGCCCGCGGTCATCCACACTCCGATCACCACCATCGTGCTGCAGGCCGGGCAGAGCGGGCAGATGGATGGTTACCGGAACATCGTCGTCGATTTCGTCTGACCGCCAGGAGACAGGCATGGACCCGATCACCTTCTCGATCATCCGCCACCGGCTCTTTCGCGTCGTCGAGGAAGCGGTCATCACACTGAAGCACGTCTCGGGCAGCGCGATCACCAACGAAGGACACGACCTGATGGTGTCGCTGTACCGCGCCGACGGCGCGCTGCTGATGGGCGGCGTCGGCTTCCTGCACCACCTGACCAGCGCCGCCGAGGCCTGCAAGGCGGTGATCAGGCGCTTCGAGGGGCAGATCAACGAAGGTGACATCTTCCTGCTCAACGACCCCTACACGGCGGCGCTGCACACCTCGGACATCTACCTCATCGCGCCGATCCACCACGAGGGCCGGCTGGTGGCGTGGAGCGCGTGCTTCGTGCACGTCTTCGACATCGGGGCGATGAATCCCGGCGGCTTCGCGCCCGATGCCACCGACATCTACTCCGAGGGCTTCAGCTCGCCGGGTCTGAAGCTCGTCGACCGCGGGCAGGTGCGCCAGGACGTCTGGGACACGCTGCTGAACATGGTGCGCGGGCCCGAGATGGTGGCGCTCGACCTGCGTTCGATGATCGCCTGCAACAACGTGGCGCGCGAACGCATGCTGGCGCTGATCCACAAGTACGGCGCGCCGACCGTCGACGAGGCCTGCCAGACGCTGATCGAGCAGTCGGAGACGCGGCTGCGCGAACGCCTGCGCGAACTGCCCGACGGGCAGTGGCAGTCACGCCAGTATCTCGACGTCAAGGGCGAGATCTACCGCGTCGTGCTGACGATGACGAAGAAGGACGACGAACTCGTCTTCGACTTCACCGGCTCTTCGCCGCAGTCGAAGTACAGCCTGAACTGCAGCAAGTGGGCTTCGCTCGGCGGCCTGTTCGCGCCGCTGTTCCCGTTGCTGTGCTACGACATCACCTGGAACGAAGGCGTCATCCGCCCGATCCGCATGATCGCCCCCGAAGGCACGATCGTGAACGCCACCCGGCCCGCACCCATTTCGGTCGCCACCGTCGGCGCGATCCAGTCGGTGAACAACGCGGCCTGCTCGACCATCGGCAAGATGCTCGCGGCGAGCGAGAAGTACGCCGACGAGGCCACCGCCGTCTGGCACGCCAACCACTTCGCGATCTTCATGTTCGGCACCAACCAGAAGGGCGGGCTGTCGATCGGCATCCTGACCGAGACCTTTGCCGGCGCCGGCGGCGCGCGCACTTTCGGCGACGGCGTGGACATCGGCGGCGAGATCCCGAACCCGATCTCGCGCATGGCCAACGTCGAGACCATCGAGGCGACCTTTCCGATCCGCTATCTGTTCCGGCGCCGGCTGCGCGACTCGGGCGGCGCCGGGCATCACCGCGGCGGCGCCGGCGCAGAAATGGCCATCGTCGCCCACGATGCGCCGGACGGCGGCATCGACTACGTCATCTCCGGCAAGGGCAGCGGCTTCCCGATGAGCGACGGGCTCGGCGGCGGCGACCCTGGCGGTGTGAATGACTATGTCTGGGTGCACGCCGCCGACGGCGAGCAGTCGCCGCAGACACGCTTCGCGGCCAGCGTCGACGCCCTCGGCGGCGAGAAGCAGCCGATCTCGTGGGGCGTCTACCCGCTTCGCGGCGACGATGCGCTGTACGTGCGCTGGAACGGCGGCGGCGGCATCGGCGACCCGCTGAGCCGGGAGCCCGCGCGCGTGCTGCAGGACGTGGTCGACGGCGTGGTCTCGCCGCGGGCGGCGGCCGAGCTTTACGGCGTCGTGGTCCACGAAGGCGCGATCGACGCCGCCGCCACCGACGCGCGCCGCAGCGGATTGCGCGGCGGCCGGCTCGTCACCGAGGCCACCGCGTGACCCGTCGCCGCATCTCGCCGACCTTGGTGCAGGAGCACGGCGCCATCTGCTGCGCTGCCTGCGGCCATGCCCTGGGTCCCGCCGGGCTGCCCTGGAAGCACAAGGCTGCGCTGAGCACCCTGCCGGCCGCGCAGATGCCCGGCGCCGGCTCGGGCATCAACGCCGACGTGCTGCTGCGCCGCTTCGCCTGCCCGGCTTGCGCGGCGCTGCTCGACAGCGAGGTCGCGCTGCCCGGGGACCCCTTCCTCGACGACATCGTGGCCGCCTGAGCGATGG
>Ga0105046_10002485_pt1 | contig 29098 bp, 21 predicted proteins | sample MAT03_FD_78385 | JGI IMG/M metagenome (GOLD analysis project Ga0105046, IMG submission 78385) | Freshwater microbial communities from Lake Fryxell liftoff mats and glacier meltwater in Antarctica - MAT-03 (megahit assembly) | ecosystem: Environmental > Aquatic > Freshwater > Ice > Liftoff... | reverse complement strand
GGCGTGGGCGCGGGTGCGGGCGTGGGCGCGGGCGCGGGTGCGGGCGTGGGCGCGGGCGTGGGCGTGGGCGTCGGCGTGGGCGTGGGTGTGGGTGCGGGCGTGACAACGATCTCACGGACCCCCAGGCGCTCCGCCTGGGGCTCAGCTTTTGGGCTTTCGGATTCCCTGAGCGGTGGCAACGGCGTGCCGGATTCGAGCCGCCGTTCGAGGGCTTCGAGGCGCTGCACCAGCACGTCGAGCGCTTGCAGGGGCTTGAGGCGGCACATCCGGATGACCGCCATCTCGACCTCGAGCCGCGGGAAGCTCGCTTGCACGAGGCGCTCAGCGGTCTCGGTCCAGAGGCGCAACATGCGCTGCAAGTCCTCGGTCTGGATACGCTTTCCGAGGTCGAGCAGTGACTCCTTCTCTTCGGCCGAGAGATCCGTCAAGTCCGCCGGCGCATCGCTGCCCGCAACCTGCAATACCGCCGCGTCGCGCAGATGCTGCACGAGATCGCTCGCGAACTTCTTTAGATCGAGGCCATAGTCGAACGCCTCCTGCACGACCTTCAAGGCGGCCGGGATGTTCTTGTCGAGGGCCGCCCCGATCAAGCGCTGCAGCCATGCCCGATCGGCCACCCCCAGCACGCTCGCGACCGTTTCATAGGTGGCGTTCGTGCCCGAGAAGCTGATCACCCGATCGAGCAACGACAGCGCGTCGCGCATCGAGCCTTCGCTCTCTCGCGCGACCAACCGCAACGCGGCCGGATCCATCGTGACCCCTTCGGCGAGGAGGATCTCCGACAGGCGCTGAGACATGATGCCGAGCGGGATCCGCTTGAAGTCGAAGCGCTGGCAACGCGACAGGATGGTGACCGGGATCTTGTGCGGCTCAGTCGTTGCGAAGATGAACTTTACGTGTGCGGGCGGCTCTTCGAGGGTCTTCAACAGTGCGTTGAAGGCCTCGGTCGTGAGCATGTGCACTTCGTCGATGATGTAGATCTTGTAGCGATCACGCTGCGGCGCGTACGCGATGCCGTCGCGTAGCTCGCGGATCTCCCCGATGCCGCGGTTCGAAGCACCGTCGATCTCGAACACGTCAACGGCGGTGCCGGCCGAGATCTCAATGCAGGCCGAGCACTCGCCGCACGGATCGATCGTCGGGCCGTCGCTCTTCTGGCAGTTCAATGCCCGCGCGAGCACGCGTGCCGCGGAAGTCTTGCCGACCCCGCGGGCCCCGCAGAACAAGAACGCGTGATGCACGCGGTTCTGCAGGATCGCGTTCTTCAGGGTGCGCGTGACGTGCTCCTGACCCGTGATGGCGTCAAAGCCGCGCGGCCGCCACTTCCGAGCCAGGACTAGATACGCCAAGAGCACCTCGGGGCCTTTGGCCAAGGCAGCCGAAGGCGATACTGAGGCTCCGAGCGCCGGCTGTCCGGCGCTACGGAACGAATAGGAAGGTCGGGACCGCGCATGAGAGGCCAACTACCGTTGCTTCCTCCCGGACCTGGCGGGGTTCGCTGACTGCCCATCGCAGTCCCGACACAAACGGGCTCCGCTCTCGCGGAGACCGAACTCGATTCTAGCAGGTGGTGTGCAGTGGCGGAGAGAGAGGGATTCGAACCCTCGGTAGAGCTTTTGACCCTACACACGATTTCCAGTCGTGCACCTTCAACCACTCGGTCATCTCTCCAGGAAGGAACGAGCCCTGTCCGGAACGCTCCGGACAGGGCCCATGGAGGAGAGGCAGGGATTTGAACCCTGGGTACGGTTCGCGTACACTTGATTTCGAATCAAGCGCCTTCAACCACTCGGCCACCTCTCCAGCTTTTCACTCTCATCGACGATTGCGAGTGTCGCGTTCGCGTTGTCGCAGACCCTGGAAGAACCGCGCGAGCATCTCGGCCGACGCCGCTGCTGCGCTCGTATCCTGGACGACCTCGGTCGCACTGCCCTCGAACAGCCGCAACAAACTCTGATGAGCGCCCGTCTTCGGCTCGGTCGCGGCGTACACCACCTTTTTCACGCGTGCCTGCACGAGCGCGCTCGCACACATCGCACAGGGTTCGAGGGTCACAAACACCGTCGCCTCGTCGAGGCGCCAGCGCCCCGTCCGTTGGCTCGCGTCGCGCAGCGCCAGGATTTCGGCATGGGCCGTCGGGTCCTGCAGCGACTCACGCAAGTTGCCTGCGCGCGCCACCACTTCGCCGCCGATCACGACCACCGCCCCGACGGGTACGTTGCCTGACTCGGCGACCCGGTGAGCCATCACGAACGCGAGCGCCATTGCATCAGCCGGCGCTCGTGAGGTCTCGTTCACGCTCATTCCAAAGAGCCGCTCGCGCTCGCAGGGCGAGGACGGCATGAGAGGGAGTGCACTGGAAAGGACTCGAACCTTTAACCTTCGGTTCCGTAGACCGATGCTCTATCCAATTGAGCTACCAATGCGTGTTGCCAAGGCCTTAGAGGCCGAGCGCGCGGACAGTAGGGGCGACCCTCGTCGCTGTCAACGCCGTTTTTTAACTTCGGGAACGCCCTGGCGGTTGTTGGGTCCACGTCCGGATCTTTGGGAGCCGGACGTGGACCTCGGCGGAGACATAGGGATTTGAACCCTAGATAGAGCTTTTGACCCTATACACGATTAGCAATCGTGCGCCTTCAGCCACTCGGCCATGTCTCCGTATGACACCCCGGTGGTGCCTCGTGCGCGAAGGCAACCCTGGGGATTGGGATACTACTCGGAAGTCTCAGCTTGTCAGACTCGCCGCCCCTCTTGGCGAGGGAGGCGAGGGCTACTACGGAGGAGGAGGGATTCGAACCCCCGAGACTCGCGTCTCGCGGTTTTCAAGACCGCTGCCTTCAACCACTCGGCCACTCCTCCATGGAGTTGGCGGATGACCGGCCCGGGTGGCCGGTTCCGGCCAAACGGCGGGCGGACCCTATATCACACCCCTCCCGAACGCAAGCGCCTATTCCGCCTCGTCGGTCGACCGCTTCCACTCGCCCTGGTCCTTGCCGCCAAGCCACTCCTGCATCATCTCGACATCCGGCACCTCTTCGAGCTCGGCCGTGACGACGGTCGAGTCGCCGCGGGTCTCGTCGGTGAGGTACGAGAAGCACTTCTCGGCCTTCTTGTCGCCGGCCTCCATCTTCTGCTGCGCCTCGAGCCGGTTGGCGTACGACGTGCGGCAGGCCTCGGCCGCCTTCTCCGCCTCGGCCGCCTTCTTCTTGACCTCCTTTGGGCTCTTCGAGCTCGAGCTGAGCGTCTGTACGCGCTGCGTCGAGTTGTAGGTGAGCCACATCAGGAAGTGCACCGGGTGGAAGTGGTCGAGCAGCCCGCGCCACTCCTTCACGTCGAGGCCGATGTGCTCGGCCACGTCCTTCGAGAGCCAGGTGAAAGGAAGTACGGTCGCAATCGCGTCCTTGGCGATCGAGGTGCCCTTCAATATCTTGCGGAAGTCCGCGATCTTGCCGTCCCAGTCGTCAGCCTTCGAGAGGCTCGCGACCCAGTCCACCTGATCGGACCACTCCGACACGTGACGCGCCACGAGCTTTCGCAGGTACCGCTTCTCTTCCACGTACTCGGTCGGGTCGGTCCAGAATGACTCGATTGTCGCCTGGTCGAGGGTGCGCTCGGGCACGAGCGATGACTTAACCTTCTTGCCTGGCGTGCCGAACAGTGAGGTCACGTCCTGGTTCTCGACGAACAGGTTCTGCCCGACGTCATCGTCGAGCTCGACCAGGTAGCGGCCGTGTACGCCGACGTCGATCGCCTCCTTCCAGCCGTTGTCGGCGAAGACCTCGACGTGCACCTGGGGCTTCCAGTCGTTCTCGGGGCCGAACATGCCGACGCGCCCGAGGACCTGGCCCGAGAGCACGTAGATCGGGTCGTCCTGATAGGCGATCTTGGCGACCATGCCGCGCTTCAACGCCGCGGTGTGATTGCCGACATCAAGCCACAGGTTCTTGCCGACGACATCACACGCGATGCCTTCGTCCTCGCCGGCTTTGGCCTCTTCCTCTTTCTTCTCGTCGTCGGCTTCCTTCTTCTCGTCGTCGCCCTTCTTGTCGTCCTTCTTGGGCGCGTCCTCTTTGGGCTCGTCCTCCTTCTTCTCGGCGTCCTCCCTGCCCTTGTCGATGCGCCCGAGCTCTTTGAGCCACGGGACCTCGGGGTCGTTCAAGGTGATCGTGTCGATGCAGTCGAGGTGCATGTAGAGCGAGTAGAAGACGAATTTCTTCGGGTCGAGGCCCTTCTTCTTGGCGGGGATCGGGACCGTGTGCTTGAGCAGCACAAAGTTGTTCGAGCCGAGTTTGGTCGCCTCCTTGCCGAAGTGCGCCGCGACCAGCACACCGTCGGTCATCGCGCGCACGGGGGTACCGCGCGAGGCGGCGATGTGCATCCCGCCATGCCACGTCTGGTTGATCCCCATCGGGTACCAGCCGTTGGTCAGCGTCTCGTTGTTTTTGTAGTAGGTCTCGGCGTAGTCCTTGACCTTGGCTGGTTCGAGCAACGTCTTGACGTTCTTGCCAGTTTCGAGCTCGACCGGGAACGAGTTGTGCTCGTTGCCAAGGGCGTGGAAGACGCGCTGCCAGTCCATGCCCGGACCCGGATCCCAGCGCTGCAGCTCCCAGTGCCAGTGCGCCATGAAGCCCTGATGGCTCAGCGGGTCGTCGAGCGTGCGGTTGATGACGTCGCCCTTCGGGTCGACCGGGAACTGTGCCTTGAGGTTCTTGAAGCGCTTGGTGAGCAGCTTGAAGAGCTCGACCATGGTCGTGTACTGCGGGTCGGTGTACCCGTAGCTGCGCACCTTCGCGCCGTTGACCTCCATCTTCTCCGACACCGGGCGCTTGTGCTTGCCCTTCTGGTCGACCTCGCTGATGCGCGAATAGTCGGCGTCGTAGGGGGGTTCGTTTGGCTCGCGCTCGAGGTTGGGCAGGCGATTGTTGAAGTCGAGGCCGAACGCCTTCTGATTGCCGTCACCCGCGTGATAGCCGCAATCCATTGGGTCGAGCGGCTGCCACAAAACCCCGTCCCAATCGATGAAGAAGTGCGATGACAAGGACCGCCCGACCAGCGCCCGGAAACAGCCCGCGGAGTCGTTCGTGAGGTCGGTGTGGATGATGATCTGCGAGACGTGCTCGAACAGCTGCTCGGGGGTCGTCACTTTCACGCCCGGCTTCTCGTAGCGGTAGCCGAACATCGGCATGCCGTCCGGAGGATCGGTCGCGTAGAAGCTGTAGGACCCTTCCTGGTCGTAGGTGCGGATGTCGAGATCGGTTGTGGCGAGCTCGTGCCGCACACCCATGATCAGGATTTCGTTCTTCTTGCCCGGGCTCGGAGGGGCGACCGGGAACCATGGAGGCGTTGGCATCGGACTAACCCTTCTTCGCCTTCTCGGCGGCCTTCTTCTGCGCGTCTTTGGCTTTCTTGGCCGCGTCGATCGCTTTCTTCTTGGCCTTGGCGGCCGCTTCCACGGCCTTGCCACCCTTGGCGCCCTTCTCGGCAGCGCCCTTGCCAGCGCCCTTCGCCGCCTTGCCGGCCGCCGCCGAGCCATCGCCGAAGAGCTTCTTGCCGAGCTTGAACAAGAGGATCAGGATCAGTGCGCCCGCACCGGCCAACGCCGCGATGAAGCCGACCTTGCCGAGCTTCTTCTGGCCGAATGACTTCGCCTCGTTGAGGGTGGTGCGCTCGATCGCGGGCGGCACGCTGACGCCGTACGCCTCCGACTTCGCGCTGGCGGCGGCGAGCGGGGCGCCTGGCCCCTGGGTCTCGCCGAAGAGGCCGCGCGCTTCGAGGATGTAGGCGTTGTCGCTGTTGGGCTTGGCGTCCTCGTCGACGAACGTCACGACGATCTGGTTGTTCAGCTCGGTGATGAGGTTGTCGTAGTTCGTGAGCACGTCGTTGGCGTCCGCAGCGTAACGCGCGGTGCCGCCGGTGCGCCACGCGAGGACCTCCATGCGCTCGCGCGTGAAGGCCGGCGCGGTCGGGTGGACCACCGAATAGATGCGGATATTCGCGGCCTTGGCGAGGCCGAGCCAGGTCGGTAGCTTCTCGACGAAGGCGGCCTGCTCGATGCGGATGTCCTTCTCGAGCTGATCGCCGACGCACTTGTTGACCAGCTCGCGCTGTTCCTTGCTGCCCGCCTTCAAGGCTTTGGTCTCGTCCTTGGTCTGGCAGTCGGCGAGGTACTTGGCGCGGCAGTCGGTCGACGCGTTGATGTAGCCGTCGCGTCCGTCGCCCGTGAGGATCATGATCTTGGGCAGGTTCGGGTCGCCGACCTTCACCAACATCTCGAGCGCGGCGTCCAGCGCGAGCAGCCGCTTCTCGCCGGTCTCGGCCGCTTCGCCGCTCGAGGCTGCGAGGCCGGTGCGCTTGATCTCGTGCTCGGGCTTGACGCACATGCGTTGCGGCAGCCCGAAGAGCTGCGGCCAGAAGCCGTCGTAGGCACTCTTCTGGAGCATCTTGCCGATCTCGCCGTAGTCCTTGGTGAGCCCGCAACGCGCCTCGTTCTTCTTTGGCACGCCAGCCTGGCCCCCCGCGGCGGCCTCCTTCTCGGCGAGCTGTTCCGGGGTGAGACCCCAGTTGACGATCTGGTCGCGGTCCCACTTGGCGCACTTGTCGAGCTCGGGTTCGAGCTTGGTGAGCCCGCTCGTGCGGCCTTCGGTGAAGACATAGCTCCAGACGAAATCGTTGTACCAGATGGCGTTCATCTGGTTCGTCTTGCCGAGCTTCTTGAAGAAGAGGCCAGCGCCGTTGCGCGAGCGCTCACCGAGCGTGCCGACGCGGTACTCGGGATCCTGGAAGCCCGGCACCACGACGACCACGGCGCTGCCGGTGTCGAGCTCGGCCTGTAGCGCCAGCTCGGGCGGGGCCGCTTCCTTCTTCTTCTTGTCCTCGTCCGACATCGACTTGGGCCACACGATCTCGCCCGCCTCGAAGCCGAACAGCTCGACCGCGGCGCCCTTGTCGGGCTTCTTGTAGAGCGTGATGCCAGTGAGGTCCTTGTCGCCAGGCGGCAGCCAGCCCTTCGTCACGACCGAGGCCCAGATGCGGATCTTGGGCGCCTGGCTCGCGTCGATGTGGTTGATCTTCACCTGCGGGAACTCGGCGCGCGCCTCTCCCGAGAGGGTCGTCAGCGAGAAGCCGGACAGGAGCGCGAGCGCCGCGCATGCGATGCGGGAGTGTTGCATGCAGCCCAATCAGATGGATGCCAGAGACGAGGGACGCGGCGGCCGCAGAGGCAGCCCACGCAAGGAACTCAGCAAAACCAGTGGAACTGCCGGATGGAGTAGGTCGCGGGCGCTTCGGTCACGACGCGCTCGCCGCCACAGGCGACCTCGACGTGATAGCTGTACGGGCCCGCGATGCGACCTTCGTAGGGATAGGTGAGCTTCGTCTCGATGCGCGCCGCGCCGCGCGAAAAGCTCACCGCGCCGAGGTCGTGCACGAGGTGCGCGGACGGCGTGCGGATGTGCAGCCAGGCGCGACCGCGCATGCCTTCCTGGGCGGATGGCAGCGCGACGTCGACCGCGACCGGGCACTCCGGGAACGAGCCCCTCGCGAGGTCGAAGCGGGCGCCCTTCTCGGCGCGCGCGGGGGCGGCTGAGACGAGCGCCGAGGCGACCCCGACACCCGCGGCGACCGCGAGGGTGGTGCCGAAGAAGTCGCGACGCGAGGGGGAACGGAGGGGCCCAGGAGCCGAGGGGTCGTCGTTCATCGCCTGCACTCTAACCGCCGAGGGAGGAGCCTGGCAAGTCGCGGCCCTCGCCGGTCGACGGCGTCCTCCGCTTCTTCACGAACCTCGACAAGTCGCTGATGGAGCGCTTGCAGAAGCGCGCCCCGGCGGCGCACTTCGTGAAGGCCTGGTCGCTGCTGAAGAAGTGACCCAGCCGCATCAGGTTGCGGCGTCGAGGAGGCGGCGCAGGGGGCCGGTGGGCAGCTCGATCCAGCCCTCCCGCTCTGTGTCGAGCTGCCAGCCTGAAGGCTTGTCGACGACCGCGCCCACCGCGATCGCCCGAGCCACAAGCGCGGCGATGAGCGCATCGAGCGCGTCGCTGTCGTCGAGCAGGAGCTCTGCGTCGAGGCTCTCGAGCCCGAGGTCGCTCTGGAGTCTGGAGAAGATCTTCTGGCGCTCTCCGCATTGCGCCGGTTTCTTATAGCCGCTCCGAGGAAGCCCCCAGCCCCCCAGCGCCGCAGCAGGGTAGACCTCGTGCAGGCGTTCGCTGGCCTCCTTCCATTGCGGTCGAAGCATCCGCCAGCGCATCGCCGGCGCAGCGATGAGGTTGGACGAAACGGAGAGCGGCACCCCGCGCGCCAGCTCGATGCAGTGCCGATCGGTGCGCCGCAGGCGGTAGTCCTCGTTATCCCGTTCATACGAGCCGCCCTCCCGCCTTCCGGCGAGGAGGTCCTCGAACGCCCTGGGCCAACCAAATGGAACGTCGACGCCCACCTGGGCATACGCCGGGTCAACCACCAGGGCCACCAGCGGTTCGTCGTCGATCTCGACCCGGCCCGCCGGGGTGCGCAACACCCGCGCTCGCGGCCTGCGCGGTGCCCAGTCGACCTCGCAGGCCCGGGTGTTCCTGGCGCGCGCGGCGAGATCGATACCGAGGGTCTTCATCGTGTGCGGCACCGGCGAATCGTGAGACGGGAGCAGACTGGCAGTCACCGTCCGCGCAGGCGTAGCACGACGGGGATCGTGCGGACGAGGATGGTCAGGTCAAACCAGAGCGTCGCGTGCTTGAGGTAGTAGACGTCATGCTCGAGCTTGCGAAAGGCGTCAGCTGGCGAGCCGCCATAGCCCAGGCGCACCTGGGCCCAGCCGGTGAGGCCCGGGCGGGCGAGGTGGCGCAGCGCGTAGTAGGGGATGGTCGGAGCGAGCTCGCGGTCGAACTCGGGCCGCTCGGGGCGCGGGCCGACGAGGCTCATGTCGCCGCGTACCACGTTCCAGAGCTGGGGCAGTTCGTCGATGCGCGAGCGGCGAAGGAAGCGGCCGATGCGCGTGACGCGTGGGTCGTTATTGCCGGCGAAGGTAGGGCCGCTGGCGCGCTCGGCATCGGGGACCATGGTGCGCAGCTTCCAGAGCGTAAACGGGCGACGGTTCAGGCCGGCCCGGGTCTGGCGATAGAACACTGGCCCGTGCATGCCAAGCCGCAGCGCGAGCGTCAGGAGCACGAAGGGCACGATCAGGAGCGCGCTCGCGAGGAGCGCCAACACCACATCGATGAGCCGCTTGGCGCCGAGGTAGAGCGTCGTGCGCCGGTCGAGCGCCTCGTCGAAGAGGAGCCAAGGGTCGTCCGGGGTCGCGAGCGGGGTATAGCCGAAGAGTTCTTCCTCGAAGCGCGCGGCCGTCATGACTGGCAGCCCCAGCGCGCGGGCCTCGGCGATACGCTCGAGCTCGGGCTGCTGAAGCGCCTGCAGCGGGACCGCGAGCACCAGCGCATGCAGCGCGGAGAGGTCATCCAGTGCGGAGGGGATCGTGGGGGCGAGCTCGCTCGGGGCGACGGTGAGCGACGGCGTGAGCCAGCCGCGCGCGCGCCATCGCTCAGTGAGGGGCGTGGCGACGGCCGCTTCTGCGAGCAGCGCCACCGGCAGGCGATTCTCGCGGCCGGCGAGCGCGGCGAGGTGCACGGCACGGTGGGCGAAGGCGAGTGCTGCGATAGCGACGACGGTCGGGGTGAAGCCTTCGAGGGCCGGTGGGATCAAGGTCCACAGGTCGGCCTTCTGGGACAGGAGGCGCAAGACGAGCCAGCCGAGTGAGGCGCCTAGCAACAGACCCAGCGGGGCGAGGCGTGCCCGGGCCGCGCCGAGCGGGAAGTCGAGCCGGTAGCCGCCCGCCAGGAACAGGCCGAGGATGGCACCGCCGCCGATCGTCGCCGCGACCGCAACCCTGTCTCCGCCCAGGACCCATTCGAGTGGCACCAGCAGGAAGGTCGTAAAGAGGAGCATCAGGTCGAGCATGAACGACAGGAGCGCGTAGCGCGTGCGGGTCGGGCGGGTGGTCATGGCCTGCCCTGGTGAGGCGGCCGAGCGGGCGGGCAGGGGGTCACTTGAAGCGATAGACCTTGGTTGTCGGACTGAGGAAGACAGGCTCGTAGTAGCGTGGATCGCCGTTCTCGAAGAGGTAGAGCTGGGCCCATTGCGTCTCGAGGAGGCGTGCGTCGAGCTCGATGAAGACGCCTAGATCGCGGAGCAATACGCCGGCCAATGGTGAGCTTGGATCGCCCTGGCGTCGCACCTTGTGCATGGCGACACCGCTACCGCCGAGCACGTGCACCTCGCGCAGGCGTTTCTCTTCGAAGCCGCCCCGCTTGTCCTTGGAAGGCCGGCGCATCGTGACGGTGTCGGCGTCGACGATGATGCCGTCTTCCAGATAGAGGATGGCGCCTTCGCTGCGAACGCCTTCGTAGGCATGCAGGTAGGAGGCGTCGCGATCGGAGCCGCCGGGGGTCGGGCGGAAGGCTTCGAGCACCGGCAGGATTGGCAGGAGGCGCTTTGTCAGGAACAGGTAGACGTCGCCGCTTCGCTGGAGCGGGGGCCAGCTGCCCGCTTCGACCGCGGCGAGGAACGCCTCGGGCCCGACGTTCTTCGCCTGCGCCTGCTCGATCAACAGGTTTGCAGCGCCACGCCCTGGCTCGGCCGCGTTCGCGTCGGCGACGAGGTGGGCCAGGTGGTTGGCGCGTGCCGGCGAGCGGGTCAGCAGGATCTCGGCCGCGAAGGACGCGTCGTCGCCCCGCCGCGAGCCGTCGGTGACTGTGCGGGTCTTGGCGAAGTATTTGATGACATAGCCGAAATCCCACCAGGACAAGGTGGTGTCCGTGACGGTCGCGCGCTGATCGATGGCGACCAGCGCCTCGACGTCGTCGCGGTTGATCGAGACCTGCACATCGAGCCGTTGGACGAAGGTGAGCGGTGGCACGCTGGCGACGACGCCGAGGAGCGCCGTCGCGCCAAGGCGCAGGTGATGCGGCAAGACGCGCGCGAGGCGTGCCACGGCATACGCGACGCCGAGCGCCAGTGCAGGGGCGAGGTAGATGAGGAAGCGGTGCCCGCCGAGGAACGCGAAGAGGCCGATGGCGGCGATCGGAACGATCGGCACGAGGCTCGGTCGCCACACGAGGAACAGCGCGCAGCCGATGAGCCCCACGACCGCCAGGAACGGGCTGCCGATGACTTTGTTGGCCATGCCCGTGAACGGCAAGACGCGCGCTTCGGCGACGATGCCGGTCGTGTCGTGCCACTTCCAGCTGGTGTCGTGCAGCGCGGCGGCAGGGTCGCGAACGGACAGCGTCTCGCCGCCAGGCTGGATTTCGACCGGTACGACGGTGCTCGTGTACGTCGCGACCTTGTTCAGCAGGTGGCGCATCGCGGGGCTCGTGGCGAAGGCGGCGATGGTCGCGACGACGGCGATGATGGCGAGCGTGCGGGGGCGGACCCGAAGACGCGCGAGCACGAGCTGGGCGACCACCGTCGCGGCAGCGCGGATGGCCCAGAAGAAAGGTGCTGTGCCGATGGCGATGAGCAGGGCGTGGCGAGCGGCCTCCGGCGCGGCCGGATAGACGTGAACACGCGGCGTGCGGTCGTCGTGGGCGCGCGCGAGCAGCACCAGGATGAGCAGGCCGAACGCTGCGACGGCGCTCAGGACCATGGTCAACGGCAGGGCCTGGTCATAGAACCAGACGTAGGTCGAGAGTGTCAGGGCAGCCAGCAAGCCGTCGCGTCGGGCGGTGGCGACGGCGTCGACCGGTGCGGCGTCGGGGTCGCTGCGAAACAGGCGCACGAGGAAGAGCGCCGGGACGAGGGCGAAGGTCACGGCGAACATGTCGGTGTCGAAGTAGGCGACCGAGGTGCGCGCGAGGTAGGAGGGTGCCAATACCGCGATGAGTGCCGCCACGAGACCGAGCATCGAACGGCTGAAGGCGCGACCGATGAACGCCAATGGTAACGCGATGAGCGGGCCGACGACGACCGGCAGCCAGGTGAAGATCGCCTCCGGCGAGAGGCCGAGCTTAGCGAGAAACACCGCGATGCCGACCAGTGCATGCGTCTCTATCGGGGCCACCCCGGCGGAGGGACCCCAGTCGTTCGTCAGCACGGCGCCGACGCCGCTGGCGAAGTAGTAGCCATCGGCCGAGGTCAGCAGCGGCTGCCCGAGCCAACTGTCAGCGGGGCTCAGCCCTGCCAGCAGGAAGCGCGCGCGCAGGAGCGCGCCGAGCAGTACGATCGCCAGCAACACGATTCCGAAGAGCCAGAATGGAAGCCGATCGCGCGGCACCTCGAGCCACGGTACCACGCGCTCGTGCCAGCGCCGCATCGCGGCGAGGAACTCGAGCACGGCGCGCTGCATGCGTTGTGACCCTTACTTCTTGGGGCGCGGCGGAGCCTTCGGGCGAGCGCTCTTGTCGTCGGGTTTGCCGGCAACGGCAGCCGAAGGCGATACGTCGGGTTTGCCGGCAACGGCAGCCGAAGGCGATACGGCGGGTTTGCCGGCAACGGCAGCCGAAGGCGATACGGCGGGTTTGCCGGCAACGGCAGCCGAAGGCGATACGGCGGGCTTGGCTGGGGCCGGCTCGACTTCCTTCTTGCGGAGGACGGGAGCGGGTGTTTCGGGCGCCTTGGCTTTGATCTCGGGCGCCTTGGCCTCCGGTGCCTTGGCCTTCTTGGCGTCGCCCTTGGCCTCGACCTTGGGAGGCTCGGCCTTCGTTGGCTCGGCCTTCGGGGCTTCAGCCTTCGGGGCCTCTTCCTTCGTTGGCTCGGCCTTCGGGGCTTCAGCCTTCGGGGCTTCAGCCTTCGGGGCCTCTTCCTTCGGGGCCTCTTCCTTCGGTGGCTCGGCCTTCGGGGCTTCAACCTTCGGTGGCTCGGCCTTGGGGGCTTCAGCCTTCGGTGGCTCGGCCTTCGGAGCTTCGACCTTGGGGGCTTCGACCTTGGGGGCTTCGACCTTGGGGGCTTCGACCTTGGGGGCTTCGGCCTTCGCGGCGTCGAGATCCGGTAGGACCTTCACTTCACCCGCAAGCACCTCGAAGCCCGCTTCCTTCGGCTTCAACGCAGCGCGCTTCTTCGCCTTTTCGACCTGCGGATGCTCCGGCTCGTCGCCGAACTTGAGCACGTGGATCTCGTCGAGCGTATGGTCGAGCTGCGACTGGGTGATGTTGAGGAGACTCTGCGTATCGCGCAGGCGCTTATCGGTCCGCCGCAGGTTGCTCTCGCTCTCGAGCGCCGAGCCCTTCCACTTCTCGAGCGCACTCTCGAGCTGGCGCACCGACTTCTGGAGCTGCTCGACATCGCGCTTGAGCCGCGTCGACTGACGCTCCTCGCGCTCCTCCGCGCTCTCGCCCGGCACCGGCTTGGCTGCCTGCACCGCGGTGTTCAGCGACTCGTTCTTCGCCTCGAGATCGCGCGCCCGCTCCTGCGCCCGCGCCGCGCTCGCCTTCAGCTCGCTGATCTGGTCGGCCGCCTCGCCGAGCTCACGCAGACGCTCGCGCGCCGCGACCAGCTCCTGACGCTGCTGCTCCTTCTCGATGCGCACCCGCGACAGGTCCGCCGACAGCTCGCGGTTGCGATCCTCGATCTTACCGCGCTCCTCATCGGCCGCCTTCTTCGACGCATCGGCCGCCTTCTTCGACGCGTCGGCTTCCTGGATGGCCTTCTTGCTCTCCTTTGAAGACCCGACCTCCTGATCCTTCTTCGACATCTTCTGGTCGAAGTCCTTGATCTTCTCGGCCATGCGCCGCTGCTCTTTCTGGCCCTCGTCGCGCGCCTCGCGCAGCTCGGTGACGAGCGCGGAGTCGCGCATATGCTTCAAGAACAACGCGATGCTGATGACTGCAAAAACGCCTGCGATGACCCACGCCATGCTCGAAACCCCTGCTACTCAACGATGCCCGATGACTGCGGCTGCGCGAGCTGGTGCCCGCAAACGGCGGCGGACCATATATCACTTCGATCGGGGTTGCGAGCCCTCCCTCATCAGCCAAGTCAGCCATTGTCAGCCTCCAGTCCCGTCCAACACGCCGGCCAACAGCGTGACCCAGTAGCGCGCCGAGTCGAAGCCGAACCCGTCCATCACGGGCTGGGCGTGGTCGAGGTGGGGCAACAGCACATGCGGCTCCCCTGGCCACAGCAGATCCTCTAGATAGAACTGTCCATCGTGCGCCACACCTGGCCGGATCTCGCCGAGCCGCTCGTGATAGGAGTCGAGCCAGGTCGTGGGTCGCGAGGACCACGACGCGGTCTGCAACATCTGGAACGGCCGTGGCGCCGCGTCGAGGCGCGCGACCAACGCCTGGAAGCGCGAGGCGGTCAGCTCGAGCCCACCGGCGCGGGCCCGGAGGAGCCCGAGACCCAGCCGTTGCGTCCACTCCGCGCGCCGTCGCCGCGGCCCGAGTGAGTCTGCATGCATGCCGCAGAGCACGCTCTCGAGCACGGGCGACGGACCGCGTGGCGTCTGCGAGAGCACGACCGCCGCCGTGCGCGCCGCCAGCTCGGGCCGGTCCGCCAGCACCTGCAAGGCTTCGAGCCCGCCCCGCGAATGGCCCGCGAAGACGAGCCGTTGGCGGCTGCCTCGGTCAGCCAGGTGGCGGGCGACCTGTGGCGCGATGAGGCGCGCGTTGTCGGCGACTGCAGCGCCGGCCTTCTGATCCGCGATGAACGCATCGAGACCTGCCGCTCTCAGCGCCCGGCACGCGCTCACGAGGTTGCCGCGCATGTAGTTGCCGAGGTAGCCGCGGATCATCACGACCGTGACCCCGTCGCCACGCGCCCGCACGCGCTCGCCGAGCCGCCCGATGGGACCGAGCGGGTCGGCTGCCAGCGCGTCCCAACGTGCGATGAAGGCCGCGGTCTCGGCCATCGCCGGCAACGTCAGGCGCGGCGTCGCCGGGAAGTGTTCACGATAGGCCTCGAAGCCGTCGGGTCGCCAGACGTCAGCCGCGTGCGCCGGTCGACCAGGCTCAGAAATAGCGCTTCTCGAGCGCGGCGAGGTCGTCTGGAAAGCGCACTGGCGGCCTGAACATGAGGCCCCAGCGATACCACATGGGCTGCGTCTCGCGCGCATCCGACGCCGCGAAGAGCTCCTGCCACGGCAGGTACGGCCGTCGATGATGGGTCAGATTCATGTTGAACGACAGCCACAGCCAGCGCAGCACACGCGGCAGGCGTAGGTTGTAGGCGCCTTCGACGACGTGCAGCGGCGTGCGTAGATGATAGACCCATTGCAATGTCGACCACGAGAACGCGAAGCACGCGTAGCTCACGATGAGCGTTGTCGCCGACCAGGGACCGAACCATAGTACCAGCAACCAGAACGCGATGAGCCCGAGCGCTTCGAGCCGCATGCGCGTCCAATCGCGCGCCTTGAACTGCGCGAACGCCGCCGAGTAGGTGTTGTAGCGGCGATGGGTCGAGAGCCAGGTCACCGCGCGATACGGGATAAATAAAGCCAGGATCGGGAACACCAGGCCCGAGAGCCAGAGGCCGAGGGTGATAGCGAAGTAGTAGAGTGCGATCTTGCCGACGACGGACTCGCCGTCGTGGATGAACTCGCCCTGCTCGGCGGGGGTCCGATTGCGCACGTGGTGGCCCCAGTGGTTCACGCGGTGCAGTGTCGCGGAGGTCCCAAAGAGGGTCGCGCCGATGAGGCCAATCGCGTAGCCGACCCGCCGATCGGGGTGGGCGTTGTCGTGGAAGTACTCGTGCATCATAGAGAAAACGCCCTGCATCAGCATGCAGAAGACGAACGTCATCAGCACCGCGAGCCAGACCGGCGCGTGCTCGATGACGGTCAGGCAGCCCGCCCAGCCGACGATCTGTAGCCCGAGCACGATCAGGTTCTGGGTGCCGTAGCGGCCCTTCCTCTTCGATGGGATAGGCTCCGGCGCGAACGTATCGGGCCCGACAGCGCCGCTGGGCATGTTGCGCAGGAGCGCGCTGGGTGTAATGCTCGGCCCGTTCGACATGGGCCACGATGCTAACGGTGCAAGGGTCTTCAGTCCAGGCTTCGCCACCCTACCACCCTTACCATGGCCTCAGTATCGCCTTTGGCTGCCTTGGCCGAGGGCCCAAACACAATCGGAGATCGCATGCGTTCGTTGTCGCCCTGGTTCGCCCTCGTGTTCTCACCGCTCGTCGTGGCGCCGTTGGCCTCTTGTGACGAGGATGCCGCAGCGACCCCGAAGCTGGTCTATTCGGGGCACATCCTCGATGCGCTCGACGCGGCACCGCTGGCGGGCGCCGAGCTCTGCATCACGAGCCCAAGCGGGATCCCATGCGTCACGACCGACGCGACCGGCGCTTACACGATCCCCGAGATGCCGGCCGCAACCCGCGTCACCGTGACCGTCACAAAGGCCGACTACTTCCCCGTCAACGCCGCCTTTATCACCCGCACGACCGACTTCACGATCGACGCGGTGCTCTTGAAGACGGCCCTCGTCGAAGTCGCTTTCACCGCCGCCGGCATCGACTTCGATACCGCCAAGGGTGCCATCCTCGTGCGCGCCTACGATCCCGCCAAGGGGCTCAGCTCGACGGTCACTGGCATCGTCGGCGAGATCTCGCCCGATGCGGGCGATGGGCCCATCTACAACAATGCGCAGTCCATCCCCAGCGACGCGACCGTGACCTCTGAGAGCGGCACCTGGGCGGTCGTCAACCTCGCCGCCGGCACCTATCAGGTGCGTAGCTCGGGCACCGGTCGCACCTGCCCCGGCACGTTCCACTGGCCGGGACAGAAAGGCGCTGGCTGGATCGAAACGCCTGTCGCCGCAGGCCACGTGACCTACGTCTACGTCGACTGTCCTGCCGACTAAACAGTGTCACCTGGCTTCGGATCCAAACCGTGATGCAGCGTCGCTCCTTCGGTCGCTTGTGCGCCGTACGACGAGTACGGCTCCGCGCTTTCTTCGATCGCTCCTTGCCTCACGACTCGTCTCCTTCGCCATGCGACACTGTCTAGCTCGCCCGCGTGCTCGCCCGCCTCGTCGCCTTCGCCGAGCGCCACCCCTGGGGGTGGCTCGTTGCCTTCGAACTCCTCAGCGCGGCGCTCTATGCGCTCGCGATCCATGCGCCGCTGTACCCGCCCTTCGTCGTGCAGCCGACGTTCATCGATGACGCGATCCCGCTCCTGCCGTGGACCGCGGCGCCCTACCTCACCTACTTCCTCTTGATGCCGAGCTTCGTCTGGCTCTCGTTGCGTGAGCCTCGGCGCGGGGCGCTGCTGATGGCCGCGGGTCTGGTCGTCATCGGCAACCTCGCGATCAACAACCTCCTGCCGACCGAAATCGCGCAGCCCGTGACACCTGCGCTAGCGCACGCGCTCGATGCGCCTCTACTGGCGCTTATCGTGACGACCGACACGCCGCGCGCGGCCCTCCCGAGTGGGCACCTCGCGTTGCCACTGGCGCTGGCGGTCCTCGCGTTTCGCGTGCGCCTCCCCGGGCGCTGGTTGTATGTGCCGTGGACCCTCGTGCTGGGCATCTGCATCCTGACGACCAAGCAACACCACTTTCCCGACGCGCTCGGCGCGCTCGCCTGGGGCACGCTCGGACCATGGCTCATGGTGCGTCTCATCGCGCGCTCGCAACGCACATCGCCTGCCCCTTGACGCGACCCGCCCGTGCGAGGCCTCATCGCGCCGTGTCCGCACCCGCCCTGCACAAGCCGACGTTGTTTGCGATCCTCGTCGAGCTCGCCGTGTGTGTCGCCGCCATCGCGCTCACGCTCACGTACTGGCATTGGTACACCGTGCTGCCCGCAATGGCGTTGCTCGCGACGCGCCAGCACGCGCTGTTCATCCTGTTCCACGACGCCGTGCACTACAACGTCGCGCGCGACCATCGCCTGAACGATGCGCTGACGAACCTCCTCATCGGGGTGCCGCAGCTCGTGCCGGTGCAGCTCTATCGGCGGCTGCATCTGGCGCATCACGCGCGCCTTGGCACGCCTGCCGATCCCGAGCGGCTGCTGCTCTATCGCGACCAACCGTGGCACTACCAACCACTTGGCGCGACGGCGCTCGCGCGACAGCTCCTGGGTGACCTCCTGATGCTCAACAACCTCCGCACGCTCTTCCACTTCCAGCGCGAGCTGCGTGACCCAGACTCGCTGTTGGCGCTGCCGTCCGCCAGGACGTGGCCGGAGTTCTACGCGACGGTGGTGCTCTGGGCGGGGGCCTACGTCGCCTGGTGCCTCATCGATCCCACAAACGCGGGGCGCTTCGCACTCTTGTGGGTGGTACCGCTGCTCACGCTGACGCAGGCCATCCAGAAGGTCCGTAGCTTCGCCGAGCATGGGCCGATGACCTCTGAAAATCCGCCCCCCGAGAGGTTCACCGACCAGACCGAGCTGACCTACAGTTGGCGGCCGGGCCTCTTCGGGCGTCTCGTCCTGTGGCCCTACCACATCAACTATCACCGCGAGCACCACGTGCACCCGCGCATCCCCTGGTACGACCTGCCGCGATCGTTTCCCGAGGCGGCGCAGCGACCCGGCCGGAGCCTCGCGCGCCTCCTCTGGAATGGCCGCGGCTGAGGCGTCGCTGGGTGCCTCGTCACACACTCTCGAAGCGGTGCGTAGACCGTTTCGCACTCACGCGCGTAAGGGCCCAGCTGTGCGCCCAAACCCAATTTTAACGGGCGGCGAGACGCGCGACAGGGGGTCGGAGATCGGATAGGTTCCGGCTCACGATCCCAGACGGACCCCAGCTATAGGAACTCGCATGACCGACATTGCCAGATTTGTGCGGCACGCCGCGCTCGCGCTCACGATCGGCGCCATTGGCGCGGTCTCGTTCGCAGGCGCGTGCAATGAGTCCGTCGGCCCCAACCCCGCCGATGACAGCGGCCAGACCGGCGGCCAGACCGGCGGCCAGACCGGCGGACCGGCCAATCATCCGCAGCTGCCCGAAGGCGACCCGGTCGCGAAGGTCGCCGGTGGTGACCCGGTCGCGAAGGTCGCCGGCCCGATGGGCCCCGGAGGAGCGATGGGCACGTTCGAGTTCGGCCTGCGTGAAGGCACCCCCGACGCGGGCAACAAGCCCCTGCCACCGGCTGTCAAGGCCGGCGTGATGAACGATGCCGACGCGCAGAAGATCCTCGACCGGCTGCCGCGCATCGACGCGCAGGACGGTGACGTCGTCGACTTCGCGCTGCGCGAAGGCACCAAGCCCCCGCCGCTGACAGGCGGGGTGGTCACGACGCCGTTCCCGCCGCCCGTGGCGCCCGACATTCCGGTCGCGGACGTGGCTGGTAAGCCCCCGGCTGTCTTGCGTTATCAGCCCGAGGGCGACGTGCCGTTGGCGCCGCGCATCACGATCACATTCGCGACGCCGATGGTCGCCGTGACGTCACATGACACGCTCGCGAAGGAGGCGCTGCCGGCGAAGCTGACGCCGAACATCGAGGGCAACTGGCGTTGGGTCGGGACCAAGACGTTGTTCTTCGATCCGGTCGGGCGCGCACCGATGGCGACCGACTACAAGGTCGAGATCCCAGCGGGCGTGAAGGACGCGCTCGGCGCCGCGCTGGCGGAGGGCAAGACGTTTACGTTCCGCACGCCGCCGCCGTCGCTCGTCAGCACCAGTCCGGGCGGCGACTCGGTGGCGTTGGAGCCTGTCTTCTTCGTGCAGTTCGACCAGCGCATCGACGCGAAGGTCGCGCTGGAGCGCGTGAAAGTCACGGCCAATGGCACGATGAAAGTGCGCGCACTGACCAAAGAAGAAGACGAGAAGGAAGCCAAGGGCTGGCGCGACAACAAGGACATCGCGGGGCGCTGGGTCGCCTTCAAGCTGACCGAGAAGCTGCCCAAGGACACGAGCGTCACGGTCACGTTCGGGGCGGGCTTCCCGTCGGCCGAAGGGCCGCGCGTCACCGACAAGGAGCTCTCGTTCAGCTTCAAGACCTATGGCCCGTTCAAGGTCAAGGAGGCGCGTTGCGGCTGGCGTGACGAGTGCTACCCCGGCATGCCGTTCCAGATCGAGTTCACGAACCCGGTCGACGAGGATGCGCTCCAGGCAAAGCAGGTCACGGTCGAGCCTGCGATAAGCGGTCTCGAGGCCGACGTCAGCTATTCGACGATCAACCTGCGCGGCATGACGAAGGGCAAGACCAGCTACGAGGTCGACCTCGACAAGGGCATCAAGGACATCTACGGCCAGACCCTTGGCGCCAGCGACACGCTGAAGTGGCGCGTCGGCCCGAGCCGCGCGCTGTTGATGGCGAACCTGCAGCCGATGACGGTGCTGGACCCCATCGCCAAGAAGCGCAAGCTGCCCGTCTACACGATGAACATGAAGGAGGTCGCGGTCGAGCTCTACAAGGTCGAGCCCAAGGACTGGCGCGCGTACCTGACCTACCTGCAGGAGCGTTGGCAGGACGACAAGCCGAAGACCCCGCCGGGCAAGAACGTGTTCTCGAAGACGATCGACACGGGCGCCCCGGACGAGGAGCTGTTCGAGCTCGGCATCGACCTCGCGCCGGGCCTCGATGGCGACTTCGGGCAGGTGATAGCGATCATCAAGCCGACCAAGTTCGAGAACAAGTGGGAGCGCGATCAGCAGACGATCATCACCTGGGTACAAGCGACGCGCATCGGCCTCGACGCGTTCTCGGACCCGGAGACGCTGACCGCGTGGGCGACCAACCTCGCCAACGGTGAGCCGCTCGATGGGGCGACCCTCACGTTGACGCCGCCCGGGCTCACGGCCACGACCGACGCGCGTGGCTTGGCCGAGCTGACGCTGCCGGACGGCGCCAAGTCGCAGATTCTGACCGTCACGAAGGGCGGCGACATGGCCTTCCTGCCCGACACCCAATACGCCTATGCCGAGTCCGGCCAGTGGGTCAAGGGCGTGCGCCAGGACGAGATCCGCTGGCTCGTGTTCGACGACCGGCACCTCTATCGTCCGGACGAGACGGTCTCGGTGAAGGGCGCGCTGCGCCTCATCACGGCGGGCGAAAAGGGCGACGTCGCGGGGCTGCCGGCGGGGCTCGTGACAACGCTCACGTGGACGGCCAAGGACTCGCAGAACAACGACATCGCGAAGGGCACCGTCAAGGTGTCGGCGCTGGGCACGTTCCGCTTGCAGCTCAAGCTGCCGAAGACGCCGAGCCTCGGCTCAGCCTACCTGCAGTTCGAGACCGGGCTCGCCAAGCCGGGCAGCAATTACTCGCACACGTTCGAGATCCAGGAGTTCCGCCGCCCCGAGTTCGAGGTCGGCTCCGAGGTCAGCGAGGGCCCGCACCTGGTCGGTGGCGCGGCGGTCGTGTCGATCACTGCCAGCTATTTCGCCGGGGGTCCGCTGGCGAACGCGGCCGTGAACTGGAACGTCAGCAGCTCGCCGACGAGCTTCACGCCGCCCAACCAGGACGACTTCATCTTCGGCTCGTGGGTACCCTGGTGGGGCTGGCGCGGGCCTCGCAACGACAACAGTGGTGGCAGCCCGGCGCAGCAGTTTGTGGGCCGCACCGACAGCTCGGGCACCCATCGCCTGGGCATTGATTTCAAGTCCGTCAACCCGCCGCGCCCGACCAGCGTCGTGGCCGAGGCGACCGTGCAGGACGTCAATCGCCAGACCTGGTCGACGGCCGCGACGGTGCTGGTGCATCCGGCGACGAACTACGTCGGGCTCAAGGCGGCGCGCTGGTTTGTCGAGGCGGGCAAGCCGATCGAAATCGAGGCGATCGTCGCCGACATCGACGGCGTGCGGCAGATCGGGGTGCCGATCAGCGTGAAGGCGGTCCGGCTCGAATGGAAGAAGCTGAAGAAGGTCGGCTGGAGCGAGGTCGAGGAAGACGCCGAGGAGTGCAAGGTCGTCTCCGCGAAGGACCCGGTGAAGTGCGTCTTCAAGCCCAAGCAGGGCGGGCGCCACAAGATCGTCGCGCGCGTCGAGGACAAGGAGAAGCGTCCAAACGAGACCGAGCTCTCGGTGTGGGTGCCCGGTGGCACGCAGCCCGCCGACCGTGACCTCAAGCAGGAGGAGGTGACGCTCATCCCGACGAAGAAGACCTACGAGCCGGGCGAGATCGCCGAGGTCCTGGTGCAGTCGCCATTCAAGCCGGTGACGGGGATCTGGCTCTTGAAGCGTGAGGGCATCGTCACGACGACGCCGATCGACTTTTCGGCGAGCGCCACGAAGGACACCGCGACGCTGAAGATCCCGATCGAGGAGTGGATGATCCCCGGCGTGCAGATTACCGTCTTCTTGAACGGTGAGGCGGACCGCGTGGGCGACGACGGCAAACCCAATCCGAAGCTGCCGCGGCGGCCCGCGTTCGCGATGGGTGGGCTGTCGATCGAGGTGCCGCCGACGTTGCGCAAGCTGACGGTGGAGGCGACGCCGATTGCGGCGAAGACCGAGCCGGGTGCCGACACCGCGGTCGACGTGCTCGTGAAGGATAGCAAGGGCGCGCCGGTGGCGGGTGCCGAGGTGGCCTTGGTGGTGGTCGACGAGTCGGTGCTGGCGCTGACCGGGCACGTGTTCCCCGATCCGCTCGGGGTCTTCTACACGGGGCGTGGCGATATGACGCGGGCCGAGCATCTACGCAGCTACGTGATGCTGGCGGCGCTCGCCGAGCTCTACGGAGCCGCGGGCAACAAGGACATGGAAGACAAGCTCAGGGCCGCGGGCGGCGAGGGTCGGATGCGGGCCGAAAAGTCGATGCTGGCGGAAGCGTCGCCGTCCCCGTCGGGGGCCGTGGCGGAGATGGACAGCTTCGCCGCTTCGCCGAAGGAGGAGCGCCCGCCGAACGAGCCGAATGCACCGGCCTCCGGGCCGATCGCAGTGCGCAAGAACTTCGACCCACTGGCGGTGTTCTCGCCCGAGTTGGTGACCGACGCGGCCGGCAAGATCCGGGTGCCGTTCAAGCTGCCCGACAATCTCACGCGCTATCGCGTGGTGGCGGTGGCGCTCGCGGGCGACAAGAAGTTCGGCAAGGGCGAGTCGGCCGTGACCGCGCGGCTGCCGCTCATGGTGCGCCTGTCGCCGCCGCGATTCCTGAACTTCGGCGACAAGTTCGAGCTGCCAGTGGTGTTGCAGAACCAGACCGACAAGCCGCTCGAAGTGCAGTTGGCGCTGCGCGCGACGAACGCGACGCTGACGGCGGGCATCGGGCGCACGGTGACGGTGCCGGCGAATGATCGGGTCGAGGTGCGGTTGCCGATGGCGGCTGCCAAGCCGGGTATGGCGCGCATGCAAGCGGGGGCGGTCTCGGGCAACTGGGCGGACGCGGCGGAGGTGAAGCTGCCGGTGTGGACGCCCGCGACGACCGAGGCGTTTGCGACCTATGGCGAGGTTGACCAGGGCGGCGTGAAGCAGCCCGTGCAGTTGCCGGGTGAGGTCGTGACGGCGTTCGGTGGGCTCGATGTGCAGACCAGCTCGACCCAGCTGCAGTCCCTGACCGATGCGGTCGTGTACCTCGTGACGTACCCGTTCGAGTGCTCGGAGCAGATAGCGTCGCGCATGATGTCGCTGGCCGCGCTGAAGGATGTGCTGACGGCGGTCAAGGCGGACGGGCTGCCGTCGGCCGAGGTGATGAAGGCGAGCATCGACAACGACATCAAACGCCTGCGCGGCATGCAGGCCGATGATGGTGGCTTCGCGTTCTGGCGGCGCGACCAGGACACCTGGCCGTTCCTCACGGTGCATGTGACGCACGCGCTATTGCGCGCGAAGGCGAAGGGGTTCGTGGTGCCCGAGGACATGATCGCGCGGGCGCTCAACTACCTCCGCGACATTCGCAGCCACATGACCCAGGAGTGGTACAGCGAGTCGACACGGCGCTCGATCGAGAGCTTCGCGCTGTATGTGCGGGCGCGCGCGGAAGACGTCGACGGCAAGCGGGCAGCCCAGCTCCTCGATGCCGAGGGCGGGGCCGAGAAGGCCAACCTCGAGCTCGTCGGGTGGCTCTACCCGGTGTTCATGAAGGCCAAGGACGAAGGCGCCCTCGGGTCGATCCGCAAGCACCTGAACAACCGCGTGTCGGAGACGGCGGGCGCGGCGCACTTCGTGACCTCTTACGGCGACGGCGCTTATCTGCTGCTGCACTCGGACCGGCGCGTCGACGGGATCTTGTTGGAAGGGCTCATCGACGACCAGCCGAAGTCCGACCTCATTGTGAAGGTCGTGCGTGGGCTGCTCGGGCACAAGACGGCGGGCCGCTGGGAGTCGACGCAGGAGAACGCCTGGGTGCTGCTCGGGCTCGACCATTACTTCAACGTGTTCGAGAAGATCGAGCCGAACTTCACGGCGCGCATCTGGCTTGGCCAGCTCTACGCGGGCGAGCACAAGTTCAAGGGGCGCACGACCGAGCGGCACGAGGTCAGCGTGCCGATGCAGAAGCTGGCCGACATGGGCGGCAAGGCCGACCTCGTCCTCTATAAGGAAGGGGCAGGGCGCATGTACTACCGCATCGGCATGCGCTACGCGCCCAAGTCGCTGAAGCTCGCGCCGAGCGAGCACGGCTTCCACGTCGAGCGCGAGTACGAGGCGGTCGACAACCCGAAGGACGTGACGAAGGACGCGGAAGGCCGCTGGGTCGTCAAAGCCGGCGCGCGCGTGAAGGTGAAGCTGCTGATGCACAGCGAAGATCGCCGCTATCACGTGGCGCTCGTCGACCCGATGCCGGCCGGCTTCGAGGCGCTCAACCCCGAGCTGAGGGGCACCCAGTCGGTGCCGGGCCGTGACAAGGACCGCATCGGCGGCGCGTGGGACGGCGGCACGCTCGGGCGAGCGCGCTACTACTGGTGGTGGGGCCCGTGGTACGAGCACGAGAACCTGCGCGACGAGCGTGCCGAGGCGTTCACGACGCTCCTCTGGGAGGGCGTGTACAACTACACGTACTATGCGCGCGCGACGACTATCGGCGAGTTCGTGGTGCCGCCGACCAAGGCCGAGGAGATGTACGCGCCCGAGACGTTCGGACGGGGTGCCTCGGACAGGGTCATCGTCACAGAGTGATCGCCTCGGACTCGACGACGTGGTGCCCTGGGGCCGCTCCCAGGGCGGCCGCGAGCAGCGTCGCCGTCCTATACTCGATCTAACGCGACACCGAGCGCGACTACTTCGCGCGCCTCGGTCAGGTCCTACGCATCGCCCCGAACGACATCGACTGACTCACGATGCGTGCGACGGGCCTCGAAGCATCGGCAGCCGGAGGCGATACGGCGCGCGAAGCTCACCGCACCCCGATCAGCACGCCACTCTGCACGAGCCCCTCGACCCCGAGGTGGACCTGGCGCGCGAAGACCGGGTCGCGCAGGTGCACCCCGACCTCGACGTTGTCGTCCAGCCCACTGCGATTCAGGTTTGCCGAGGTGATCAGAACATCCCGCTGGTCCCGCATCACCAGCTTCGCGTGCACCATCAGCGCCCCCACCTCGCCCTCACGCGCGGCCGGCAGGTAGACCTCCGGATAGGGCGGCCGCGGCCAGCAGCGCGTCAGCGCCGCCCACGCCTCGTCGCGCAGCTTCGACCACGGGCGCGTCTCCCGTTCCCCGTTGCGACGTTGGCCGCGCGACGCGCCTCGAGCAGCGCCTCGAGCTCCTCGCCAAGCAGCGTCTCCCGCTCGTAGTGCCCCCACGCGACCTGCACCGCCACCTGCCCGACCGTCGCCGGCACGAGCACGCTCAACCCGAGCGAGCTCGGCATCAGCGCCTTCTTCGCCGCCTGCGTGTCGGGTGCGCCGTTGTCATCGGCTGCGGCACCACTCTCGACGCCGCCGATGTCGTCGCCCGCGTCGTCGTCGCCCTTACGCGCGACAGCGGGTGGTCCAGGTCGTGCGCCGGCGGCCCGACCAGGTCCAAGCGGAGCTCATCGACCAGCCGCCGCCGGACCTCCGCCGAGGTCATGCTATTCGCGTTTGCCATAGCCTCGACCAGCTCAGGCTTCGACCACGGTCCAGCGACCCTCCAGGCGTCAGGTGTCGTACTCGAAGCAGTCGATGAGCTGCTCGCGGCGCTCTCGGTACTCGGCGTCGCTGCCAGCCTCGAGGCCAACGATGCCTGCGTGTCCAGAGGTCTCCGGGTGGCCTGCGACCCTTGGGTCGACATCCAAATCGTAGCTGACCTCGAGTTTGTCGATCTGCTCGACCGCTTCGACTCGCGCAGAGAATGACTCGGTGTCGCGAGGGCGTTTGAGCGTGTCGGTGAGCCAGGCCTTTGGTGCGATCGCGCGATCCCAAACGCTCAACCGGGGAGGTCGACTCTGCTTGTCGGTCGCGGTCAAGCGCATGCTGACGATGGCAGCGATGAACGCGCCGCTCTCCTTCGTTACGAATCCCTTCTGGGTTTTCTCACGCGCGGCCAGCCGATAGACGAGGTGGTGGCTAGGAACTCGCGCGCCTAGCATGCCAAAGCTCGGAGAACAGGCGGATGAAGTCCGCGCTCACCTTGTCATTGCCGCCCTCGTCGGAGTTCGCAACGACGCGCCGCGAACCGAGCTTGGACACGAGGAGCCAGGCCACTCGCTCCGGGTAGAACTCGACCTCCGCGTGGAACGACTTGTCACGCCAGACCGCCAGCACGCTGCCGCTATCGGTGACGACAGAGGAGGGGGGCTCGAGATGCGGCATCGTCGCGAGGAGACGCATATACGTGAGCTTCGCCGCAACTCCGAGAGTCGCTGCCTCGTGTTCGAGCCACCGATACCAGTCCAAGCTCGAGCTCGGTGCCGGGGCCGTCATCGACAGGTCTGCGGAGCTCGTTGAGCTGCGGAGAATGTCGCTTGCGCTACTCGTCGCCGAGTCCACCGTGGCATCTGACGTCTCGTGGGAGGCGGGAGCCCAGCCGTATCGAGCGGATTCACTCACCGGTAGCGACACCGCCATCGCGGCGATCGTCGGACTGAGGAGCTTCAGCCACTTGTGCGAGTACAGCCTCACAGTAGCTCCAACGTCTCTCGTACGAGCTGATGCAGCAAATCCGCCCCGAGCACGACTGACATGCTGACCACGCCATCCGCAAGGTCAGAGCCTCCGTGGCGGAGCACATCTGCGACCCGGCGAGGGGAGATGTGGAAGAACTGAATCTCAGAGTCCAAGTCGGAGATCGCCATAACGACGAGATTAGCTCGCTGGAACCAGAACTTGGCGTCCGCGAAATCAACTTCGACCTGCGGCCGGGCGCCCTCGATGGGATTCTTGAGCAGGTTGGTCGCCCAGTCCTCCGTCGTTAGGACGTCTCGCATCTTATGCTTGGAGACCTCGAACACGAAGACGGTGTCGACCTTTGCGCGCCCTGAAACCGGGTCGCTGAAGTGCAGCTGCACGAACGGACCAGTGTCCCTCACCTCAGCCCAGGTCGCCGAGAAGACTCGATCCGGGGGCTTCATCCGTGAAAGGTCCACGCGGATGGCACTCTTGCCTTCCTCGACCTGGAACGGTGAGGCTTCGGGCGCGGCCCTCGGTGCTTGTACGCCCCGCGGGCCACCGCCCCAGCTTTTGTCTTGCTTGACCTTGCTCATGCGGACACCCTTGCAGACGACCGACCAGACTATACGCGCGGATGCGATGCAACTGCCGAAATGTTCAGAGGTGCGCCCGTGCGGCCTATGCGACAGGGATCGTGGACCGTGCGCGCCTGCGAGGTCGCGCGGAGCTCCGCGATGCGATCGCGCGCTCGAGATCGGCTTGCTCGACGCGCTCGCGTCCCGACAGCACGGCGTCCTTCGAGGCATCGCGGGCGGCGCGAACGACCTGGGCCGCAGGCATGCCCTTGAGGCGATCCACCAGCGTGGCCCACTTCACCTTGCCCACGTTTATCGCTGACAGCGTGATGCGCAGCAGCGCTTCGATCTCCACAGGCCCGGGCAGCGGCACGAGGAAGACGTCGTCGAACCGTCGGAAGAGCGCCTCGTCCAGCGCATCGTCGACGTTCGTCGTCGCGACCAGCAGGCCGGGCCCATCGTATTCTTCCATCAGTTGCAGGAGCGCGCTCACGATGCGCGAGGCCTCACCGACATCGCGCGAGCCGCGGCGCGAGCGCGCGATGAAGTCGCACTCGTCGAAGAGCAGCACGCAGGGCCGTTCGGCCGCCGCGTCGAAGACGCTCTTGAGGTTCGCGGCGGACTCCCCGAAATACGACGACAGGAGCGAGTCGAACCGCACCTTCATCAGCGGCAGCCCCGTGTTCCAGGCGAGGCGCTTGGCCGCCAGCGTCTTGCCGCAGCCGGGTGGGCCGTGGATTAGCACGGTCCTGCGCGGCGCGAGGCCATGGGCCAGAAGGCGCTCGCGCGCGGCGTACTCCTGCTCGATCCGCTGGAAGCGCTTCTCGACCTCCGGCGGTAGGACCATGTGGTGCTCGAGCACCTCGGGCGGCGTGAGCGAGGCGAGGCTCTCGCTTGTGCGCCGACTGGTCGGCAGCTCAATGACGTTTGGCACCTGCGTGAGCCGTCGGGTGCCCGAGCGCTCGCCACGCGAGCCGCGGACGAGGATGGCCGACAGCTCGTCGGCCAGCCGCGGATGTCCCCCGTCACGCTCACGCTCCAGGATGGACTGCGCCACGAGTCGGAGCTCGCTCTCCGACCCGCTGGCGATCGCCCGGAACATGCGCTTGAGGGTCTCTGAATTCATGGCCCCGCCATCCTAGCACGGGCGAGCTGATTTCAGGCGGGCGGAGTGGGCTTGGGCTCGGGGCGGGATTTACGCGCCGCGAGCAACAGGTCCCTGTTGAACTTGCCGCTGGTCGCGGCGTCGCCGTGGAAGCGCAGCTTGCCGAGGGCGTTCAGGCGGTCGATGAGCTTGAGGAGCTTGCCCTTCTGCTCTTGGAGGGCGAGCGCTTCGTCGGGCAGGTTCGCTTCGCTGAGATCTTGCGTGGCGCTGGTCTGGTCGAGCTTGAGCTTGGCGGCGCGCGCCAGCTCCGAGAGCTTCTGGTCATCGAAGTAGCCGGCGAAGAACGGGTCGAGCTTCGTCAGCGCGGGCGCTATCTGGTTCAAGTAGGCGCTGACCGTGCCGGGGCTGCGCCCGAGCTCGCCGCCGGGCACCGCGAAGACCTTCTTGTTGATGTCGCCGAGCGCGTCGGCGTGGTCCGCCAGGACCAGCGGCAGCACCAACCGCAGCTTCTGGATGAGGGTCTTGGCCGCGCTCACGGCCCCCGCCTGGTCGCGGGTGTCGCCGTGCGCGCCCGCACGCTC
>Ga0105046_10002484_pt1 | contig 29099 bp, 26 predicted proteins | sample MAT03_FD_78385 | JGI IMG/M metagenome (GOLD analysis project Ga0105046, IMG submission 78385) | Freshwater microbial communities from Lake Fryxell liftoff mats and glacier meltwater in Antarctica - MAT-03 (megahit assembly) | ecosystem: Environmental > Aquatic > Freshwater > Ice > Liftoff... | reverse complement strand
GGCGATGGACGCACGATCGCTGAAGGTGCCATCGGTTTCCGTAACGGCGTTATCGATTTCGTCGGGTATGCGTATGGCGCCACTGCCAAGTATGACACCACGATCGAGGCGCTCGGTCAGCATGTGTACCCCGGTTTCATCGCAGCGGACACGCGGCTTGGCCTGGAAGAGATCGGACAAGTGCGCGCAACGTTGGACAAGCAGGACGTAGGTGGCCTGGAACCTGAATTGCGTGCGATCACGGCCTACAACGTGGACTCGCGTGTGATACCCACCGTGCGGTCCAACGGCGTGCTCCTTGCACAGATCGCTCCCGAAGGTCTTACGATCAGTGGGTCCAGTGCCATTGTGCAGTTGGATGCTTGGGACAATGATGCGGCCACGGTGCTTGCCGACGACGGTGTCTTCTTGAATTGGCCAAGTGCATATGATCGCAAAGGTTGGTGGGCTGAACCCGATGAGACGGATAAGAAGAAATTGGAGGAGCGGAAGACCAAGCTCGGTATTATGTCCGCGTTCTTCCAAAAGGCAAAGGCCTATGCACAAGACCCGAACCCCGGTACCATTGATCAGCGGTTGTATGCCATGCGCGGACTTTTCCTCGGTGGTAAAACACTTTTCATCCGTGCAGATGCGGCCCGCGACATCACCGAAGCGGTCCAATTCGCCAAAGTGCATGGCGTGTTGCGCACGGTAATTGTAGATGGATATGATGCATGGCGCGTGGCTGATCTCCTGCGCGAGAACAAGGTGGATGTCGTGCTGCGTCGTGTGCATAGTTTACCCCTACGGCCCGAAGATGATGTGGATCTGCCTTTCAAAACACCTGCGTTGCTCAAGGAACGCGGTGTGCGGTTCTGCCTCGGTAGTGCGGGGGGTCATGAAGTGGTCGGTCTGCGCAATATCCCGTTCCTCGCCGGAACCGCCAGCACGTACGGGCTTTCCAGTGAAGATGCCTTGCGCGCCATTACCCTGGATGCAGCTGCCATCCTCGGGATCGATAGCCGTTGTGGCTCACTTACCGTGGGAAAGGATGCAACCGTGATCGTAAGCACCGGGGATGCGTTGGACATGCGCACCAACAACATCGTGCATGCTTATATCCAAGGCCGAAGGATCGTATTGGACGATCACCAAAAGCAGCTGTATCGGATGTACAAGGATCGGTGAGTCCTTTGTTCCGATGAAGCGATCGTTCCGCGTGTTCTGGATGCTGATCGCACTGCCGTTCTCTTTCGCCCTCCTCTGGTGCAACATCGCCATCCACCAGACCCCAATGCCGGGATCATCTGCCGAACAACAACAGGTGATCGGCTTGTTGAACAGGTTGAAGAAGGGCATGCACACCGACGTTCCGAAGCGGATGCAAAAGCTGTTCCCCGAGGGAGCGGCGTTCAGCTATGCGTTTTATGGATCGGCCAATTGCAATGCAGCTCGATGGTCCACAACAAGTGATCGAAATGATCGGATAGCAGAAGCAACGTGGAGCTTGGGCCAGTTGGAAAGTGATCAGGTAAAGGCCCGATTCCCCGCATCGCTTCCTCCGGGTCACGGCATTTTCCACGCTGGTTGGTCGGCATTATTACGTGGCTCGATCTTAAAGGTCAATGGGTTGAACGGATCCCCAGCGTCGGAGATCGATGCGTTCACCGTTCAGTGCGATACCATCGCTTTCACATTTGCTAGTGGCCGCACACCATACCCGTGTTCGTACACCAACATGGCGTGGCCCGCCGATGCCACGGTGGCAATGGCCGCACTGGCCTTGTACGATGGAGTGGTCCAGCCACGATACGGAGAAGTGCGCCGGAAATGGATCGAGGCCGTGAAGTCAACATTACCGGAGAACGCTGGTATACCCCACGCTTGGCAACCTGAGGCCAACACCGCGTTGCATGAAATGCGCGGCAGTTCACTCGCCCTGATCTGCTTGTTGTTGCCGCAGATCGACAGCACGTTTGCAAAGGACCAGTTCCCGGTATTCGCACAGAATTTCTTCGCGGAACGAATGGGTGTGCCGGTGGTTACCGAATTTCCCAAGGGGCATGTCGGAACAGGAAACGTTGACAGCGGACCATTGATCTTCGGTGCAGGCCCGGTCGCAACCATCGTAGGGGCGGGCGCGTGCCGTGCCAATGCGGATAGCTTCCATGATCTCGAGTTCAGCAGTACCACCGATGGGTTCGGCTTTGCACTTGGTGGGGATGACCGCGGTTATCTCTTCGGCGCAATGCCCATCGCAGATCTTTTCATCGCGTGGTGCCGATCAATGCCCATCCGAAATTCGGAGCCTTTTGCCAGGCCCAAATTCCTGCGATTCCATGCATGGAGCACGTTACTGCTGATACTCCTTTGGTCACCTGTGCTCTGGGGGGCGTTTGGTGGACATCGTGCAAAGACCGGCGCATGGGGTCGATCTGGAGCAGGTCAAATTCCTCGATGAGGACGGAAGGCCTGAAGAAGGCTAATAACCCAACTTCGCTCGTACCCGGTCCAACACGCTCCTCGCCACAACCGTCGCCTTTTCCGCTCCTATCTTCAGCTGGGCATCCAATTCACCCCGGTCCTCCATCAACCGGTCGAAGGTTTCCCGTTCCTTCCGGAAGCCGTCCAAAAGCGCGGCGAGCAATTCCTTCTTCGCATGCCCATAACCGTATCCGCCTGCCCGGAAGTTCGCAGCCATTGCAGCAACCGCTTCGGTAGGGGCCACCAACTTGAAAAGGTTGTAGATCGCATTCCCTTCGGGGACCTTCGGCTCCTCCATCGGCACACTGTCCGTCACGATGCCCATCACCTGTTTCTTCAACTCCTTCTCCGGAGCGAACAGGCTGATCAGGTTTCCCCGGCTCTTGCTCATCTTATGACCATCCGTGCCCGGTACGATCATCACGGCCTCGTCGGATCTGGCCACGGGTAGCACGAAGGTCTCGCCCAGCTGATGGTTGAATCGTTCGGCGACATCGCGCGTGATCTCCAAATGCTGTTTCTGGTCCTTCCCCACAGGCACGATATTCGCGTCGTACAGCAGGATATCCGCTGCCATCAACATCGGGTAGGTGAAGAGGCCGGCGTTCACATCCTGAAGGCGATCGGCCTTGTCCTTGAAACTATGCGCCAATGCCAAACGCGAGTAGGGAAAGAAGCAACTCAAATGCCAAGCGAGCTCTGCGGTCAAGGGCACATCGCTTTGGCGGTAGAACACGGTGCGCTGTGGGTCCAAGCCGCATGCCAACCAAGCTGCGGCCACACCGTAGGTATTGGTCCGCATCACTTCAGCATCCTTGATCTGTGTCAATGCATGCAGGTCCGCAATAAAAAGGAAGGAATCGTTCTTCCCGTCCTTGCTCATTTCCACCGCAGGACGGATAGCGCCCAGCACATTGCCCAAATGGGGTACGCCTGTACTTTGTATGCCAGTGAGGATCCTTGCCATTGAATGGGTCGCCTGTGCTCAGTTGCCAAAGCGAAGGGCGAAAATTAGTGTTCATGGAACGGTTGATGGAGTGCAATTCGGAAATAACCGTTGGTCAGTGCCTGCACGTATCTTTATTGCGCCATTTCCCGTTCAAGTCCCCCAATCGTTTTCCCATGGAAGTCCGCAAGATCGACGCGTCAGAGATCACCCACGAACAGTTCATCAACGAGCACTGGAAACCCGGCATTCCGCTGGTGTTCAAGAATGCATCCAAAGTGTGGGGGGCCAATGGCACCTTTTCGCCCGATTGGTTCCGTTCCAAATTCGGTGATCGCAAGACAACGGTGGAAGGAACCGAGTACACCATGAACGAGATCCTGGACCTGGTGGAAGGCAAGGACACCAGCCGACCGGTGCCTTACCCGTGCAAGTATCATCTTCCTACGCAGCTTCCCGAAACACTTGCCATGCTCTCACCTTTGAGCATGGGTTTTGCCAAACCCAACTGGCTGGAGAGTTCCTGGTTCAAACGCGGGTATTGGGGCAGTGCCTTGGAATTGTTCATCGGCGGGCCCGGTGGCAAGTTCCCCTACGTGCATGTGGACTACTACCACCTCAGCGCTTGGATCAATCAACTATACGGACGCAAGCAATTCACCGTTTGGCCCAAGGGGCAGGAGGAATACTTGTACCCCGAACCCGGTAACGAGTGGAAAAGCGCTATTCCGGACATCGAGAACGTGGACCTTGAAAAATTCCCCAAGTACAAGAACGCTACACCGATCACCTTCATCGTCGGGCCCGGTGAAACGTTGTTCATCCCGTTCGGTACATGGCACACGGCCAAGAGCTTGGAACCCACGATCTCCGTGGCCTTCGACCTGCTCAATCATCATAATTTCCCTTTGTTCTTGAAGGACGTATGGACCTTCAAGAAGGACCAGAGCAAGGCCAGGGCCATTGCTGCCATGGGCTATGCCGCAGTGGGCGGTGCCGTTTGTCGCCTAGGTGATATGATCGGAGTGCAACGGGGCGGGACACATAATTGAACCCGGTCATACCAGTACGGAGCGCCCCATGGATCTTTGGTCCATGGGGCGCTCCGCGTTTTCGGTAACGCGAGGTGATCGACCCCATTCGTTCGGTGTTCCTCTCGCCCCAGCCCATTTGAAGCGTGCCGGAATACCTTCGCGCCTCCTTTTGCCAAAGGCCGCAATGCCATGGAGCAAGTCGAGCACACCCATTCCGGTCCAATTCAGCCAGTCACCGGATCCCGTGTGCCCGATGGTGAGAGCCTACGGAACCCTGTTTTCAAGTGGCTCTTCTTGCCGTTCAGGTGGCTGTACAAGATCTATTTCGTGCTTGTGTTCTTCACCTCACTGGCAGTGCTCTATATCCCGTTCCGGATCCTGCTATTCCGTCCTAAGCGCTACGAACGAGCGTTCCGGTTGAAGCGTGTTTGGGCCTTCTTCCTGCAATGGGCCAGTGGTGTGCCGGTGAAGGTGGTGCGGAAAGCACCTTTGCCCAAGGCGCCATACATAATCTGCTGCAACCATAGCAGCTACTTGGACATTATCCAGATGTACAACGTGATCCCGGAGTATTTCCTGTTCATGGGAAAGTATGAGTTGCTGCGCTGGCCGTTGTTCAACATCTTCTTCAAGGGGATGAATATTGCCGTGAACCGGGGCTCGCACAACGAAGCCGCCAAAGCCTTCCGCAAGGCGGCCCATGCCTTGGACCGGGGTACGAGCCTTGCGCTTTTCCCCGAAGCCACCATCCCCACGTTTACCCCGCGCATGAAACCATTCAAGGACGGGGCCTTCAAGTTGGCCATTGAAAAGCAAGTGCCCATTGTGCCGATAACCTTCTTGGACCATTGGCGACTATTCGGCGAACCCACTGAGTTCCTCTCCCGTGCAAGGCCCGGGATCGCACGGGCTGTGGTGCATCCCCCGATACCTACAAAAGGACTTACCGAAGCGGATCTGGTAGCTTTGCGCAAAGAAGTTTTCCGAGTGATAGAAGGTCCGCTTATTGCCGCAAACAAGTTGGAACGAAGTTGAGGTGATCGATCGATTGGTTACTGGCCTCTAACTAATAGCTATTTGTGCCATTGAGAACAACTAGCCAGAAGCCAGCAGCAAAAGGCCAGCAGCCGACCGATAAACTTCTTCAGCCCGCAATCTCCTCAACCACCATATGAAGATCGACAGTACCACCCTCGACCGCATCGCCGAACTCGCTCGTTTGGACCTGAGTGATCCCGCGCAGCGTACAGCCATGCTGGCTGATATGGAACGGGTCATCGGTTTCGTTGAAAAGCTGAACGAGGTGGATACCAAAGGAGTGGAACCCTTGATCTTCATGACCGAAGGAACGGATGTGCTGCGGGGGGATGTAGTGGTGGAAGCGGATGTGGTATCCAAGCATGACGCCCTGTTGAACAGTCCAGTGAAGGACAGTGACTATTTCAAAGTGCCAAGAGTGGTAGATAAACGCTGAACCCCAGTTGAATTACCGAAGGGTTGGGATCCTTTTTCGGGCATGTTTTGACGCGCCATGTTCGTTGCTCCGATCATTGAAAGGCGTCATCGGATCAAATCGACCGTACGACGACACAATTTCTATATTTGACGAGAAAAATTAGCCATTGGGCTGGACTTATTTTTCAGAACGTGCCATCTTTGCGATCCTTTCCATCAACTATGAAAGCATTGCTCTCCCGGTATCCGGTCATGGCCTTGGCGATCTTAACGCTCGGCTTCCAGTTCACCATCGTTATCGTGGCCGGTACCATGATCCCTGAGGGCAAGCGCCTGCACGATGCGCCAGATGCCCACATGCTCTTCCGTTTCAGGGTCTTTTGGCCGTTGGTCTTCGCGGTTGGACTGACAGCCTATATGGAGGGGAAAGAGGGGCTGAAGAAGCTGTTCGGTTCGTATTTGGTATGGCGTGTTCCCAAGCGATGGTATGCGTTCGCTTTCACTTGGAAATTCCTTTTTGTCTTCCTGGCTTGGGCCGTGGCGGACATTGCGGGTATTTTGCCTTGGCCGGGTGGCATCAGTAATATGTTCGCCGGTAACGCAGAGCATTTTTGGAAGCTGGTGACAAGCATGCCGTTCATCTTGGGGATCGCCTTGGTGGAGGAGACCACTTGGATGAAGTATTGTGTCACCCGCTTACAGGACAAGTACAACGCATTCACTTCCGCATTCATCACCGGAGTGCTTTGGGGCCTGTGGTACCTACCCATGTTGCTGTTGCACGAAGGGGTGCCCGATGGTGTTCCATGGTACATGTTCTTGTTGAGCATGGCCGCTTTGGCCGTGTTGCTGGGTTGGGCGTTCAACATGACCCACAGCGGTTTGATACTGCTCGTGATGCAGGTGGTCAGTAACATATGTTTCTTCATGACACCCGCATTGCCGATCTTGCATGATGGCGATCCCAGCTATGTATTGGCCTTTATCTGGGTGGAGGTGTTCATTGCTGCCTTGATCGTGCTGCGCTACGGGGTGAAAGACCTCGGCGTGGGTCCGCGGCCCACTTGGAGCAATTTCCATGCGGATCTTGTGCCGGTAGCGACCTCGGATCTGGTATCGGACCAGATCACAGCCCGGTCCATGGAACGGACGAACGCTGAAGAATTGAGCAACGCCGCAGTGCCGGAGCTTGTCCGCAAATAGATAGTTCCCTTTGGCTGTCCTGCTCCAGTTCGCGCTTTTCGTGTCTCCTCTGTTTTCGTCTATCGGAAGATCGCTATTATTGTGAGCATCGAACCTTGGTCCGGGGTATGACGTAGCACGGGGTCCATCGTTCTTGACCATTGCTCGATCGACCCAGTAACGAAGTCAAACCTGTTCATGGATAACACATTCATCGCGACCACTTTTGATTGGGACCATCGCAACCCGAAAGATTGGCAACGTTTCTTGAACAAAGTGCTCCGTAAAGTGGGCATACCGGCCAAGGTCACGCCGCCGCAGCCCTACATGGCCAACGTGGAAATGCGCATGAACCTGTTCCACCTCTTGGAACAGACATTGGTCCACAACGTTCCCGGAGATGTGGTGGAACTCGGTTGTAATGCCGGCGACAGCACCGTGGTGATGCGGAGGATCATGGACGAACTCGCCCCGGAAAAACAACTGCATGCCTACGACAGTTTCGAAGGCCTGCCCGAGCTCAAGGAGGTCGATACGAAGGACGCGGTCTACTTCGCTGGCCACATGGCCGCAGGTATTGAACTATTGACACGCAAATTCGGTGCTTTGGGACTGAAGATGCCGCACACCCACAAAGGGTGGTTCGAAGAAACCGTGCCGAAGGACCTGCCGGAGAAGATCTGCTTCGCCTACTTCGATGGAGACCTCTACGAGAGCACCAAGCATCTTCTTCCCCACACCTATGCGCGCATGCAGCCGGGTGCCATTGGGATGATCGCCGTGTATTACGATGAAAAGCTGCTTCCGCGGAAGGGCCTCGAAGGGGGCTATCGTTCACCCGGTGTAAGACGGGCAGTCGACGAGTTCTTCGCCGATAAGCCGGAGAAAGTATCCATGCTGTACGCCTGCGAAAATGCTTGCGGGTATTTCCGGAAGCAGTGATCCTGATCTTCGACAGGCCGGACTAGTTCCATAGGTCCGATCTTTGTGGCATCCCGCGCACAATGACCAGATCGCTCATCATCCGCAACATGGTGTGCGACCGTTGCAAAGCGGCCGTTCAGCGGATCCTTGGGATCAATGACCTGCCTTGGGAACGGATGGAGCTAGGTGAGGTGCTGTTGAAGGATGCCATAGGGAATGAGGGGTTGGAACATTTGGCGCATGACCTGGAACAAGAGGGTTTCGGTCTAGTGTTGGACCACGATGCAAAGCTCATCGCGCGTGCCAAGGCCGCCATCGTTAAGGAAGTACATCACGGAGAGGGCAAAAGGGTCGAACTCGCCAAGGTCGTCCAATTGGCAACCGGTCGGGAGATCTCTACAGTGAGCAAGCTCTTCAACGAAGTGGAGGGCATCACCTTGGAGCACTACTTCCTGCTCCAGCGACTGGAACGGGTGAAGGAATTGATCCGTTATGATGAGATGACCTTCAGCGAGATCGCCTTCGCCACGGGATTCAGCAGCGCAGCACATCTGAGCGCGCAGTTCAAGAAGCTTACGGGGATGACGCCAACGGCATTCAAGCAGGCGCATGGGCGGCGATACCCACTGGACAAGGTGGGCACGTCCATCGGTCCGCGGTCGGACAGGAAATGAGCGGCCCTTCAGTTTGGTCACTGGAACAAATTTGGTAAATGAATCTTACTAAATATATTTTAGTAAGTAAATTTTACTAAGTAGGGCTACATTTGTACCATGATGGTTGATAATCCCTTCATGGTGAACGCCTACATTTCCCCGCAGCTCTTCTGCGACCGGGACGTGGAAACAGCAGTGATCGCCGGTGCCCTGCGCAACGGGCGACATGTGATGCTCTACAGCCCACGGCGCTACGGCAAAACAGGGCTGATCCGCCATGTCTTCGATCAGCTCGCGAAGAAGCGCGGTACCCGAACGGTATTCGCCGATATCTATGCCGCCAACGATACGCACGACTTCAATGTGATACTGCTGAACGCTGTTCATGAGGCCCTGAACCCCACCCCGAAACTATTCCTGAAGAATGCTTCTGCTTGGTTCTCCGCACTGCGGCCAGTGGTGCAGTTCGATGAACTCAGTGGCCAGCCAAGCTTTGCTTTGGAACGTAGTACACTACGAAAGGAAGAGGCCACCACGCGGGAGATCTTCCGGATCCTCAACGAACAGGATCGGACCATCTTTCTGGCCATCGACGAGTTCCAGCAGATCAGCACATTTCCTAACATCAGCATGGATGCAGTGCTCCGAACGGAATTACAGCGCAGTCCCAATGTCCGGTGCATCTTCTCCGGGAGCCAGCAACACATCCTTCAGGATCTCTTCAACAACGCGGCGAAGCCCTTTTACGGCAGTGCCGATCTGGTGGAACTGCTCCGCATTGATCGCAACACCTACGCAGAGTTCGCCTGCACGCTCATGAAGCGCCATCGCAGGACCATCTTGAAAGAGGATGCGCTGTTCTGTTACGATTGGAGCAACGGACACACCTACTATGTGCAAGTGCTCTTCAACCGTTTGTTCGGCGATGCCCGACCACTGGAACGCGCAACTATTGTGGATGTCATGCTTTCCATCGTGCGCGAACAGGATGCGATCATGGCCACGTTGCGCAGTGCGCTCACCAAGAACCAATGGGACCTGTTCGCTGCCATTTCGCGTGAAGGTGAAGTACACACACCCACTGGTGGTGAGTTCATCAAGAAGTATCACCTCTCCTCATCTGCCGCTCTGGTACACGCGTTGCAAGCCCTGCTTGATCGCGAACTGGTCTTCGTTACCGGATACCTGCCCGATAGCGGCAAGCCGATCTACGCACCGTACAATCCCTTCCATGGGGCTTGGTTCAAGTACCGGTAGTGATCCGGGACCGGCTCATTTTGTTGGGTTCGTGATGTAAGACCATTTAGACATTCAGATCCCCGCGATCTACTCGCTCTTTTCGACCAATTCATTTCCGAAAAATTAGTTCCGTCCGCCGTACGGCGGATGACGATTTTTTCGGAACGCCTTGATCAAGAATAGCTTCGCATCTTCGGGCGCATTTGAATGTCTAAATGGTATAAGCCTTCCCCACAATGATGTAACACGCCCGCCGTGTGCATGACGGACCTTTGCAAGATCAATGTGAAGAACATGATGGACGATCCAACTATTCTCAAACGCAGTTACCCAATTACCGGCATGACCTGCGCCAGTTGCGTGGCCAGTGTGGAAAAGGCGATCCGCGCTACCGATGGCGTGAAGGATGTGGACGTGAACTTGGCCACCAACACGGCACAAGTCACGTTCCAGGGTGATCTCGTACACGACAGCCAACTGAAAACTGCCGTGCAAGCCAGCGGCTACGATCTCCTGATCCCGGAAGACGGCAAGACCACAGAAGATGTGGAGACCTTGCAGATCCAACGCTTGAAAGCACTCAAGCAAAAGCTCGTCGCGAGCATCGCACTGAGCGTGCCGCTCATGATCGTCGGTATGGTGTACATGAATGCCTCGTGGTCGCCATGGGTGCAGTGGACCCTCGCCACGCCGGTGGTGCTGGTCTTCGGACGGCAATTCTTCATCAACGCATGGAAACAGGCGAAGCACCGCAGCGCCAACATGGATACACTGGTAGCGCTCAGCACGGGTGTGGCCTATCTCTTCAGTGTGTTCAACACATTGTACCCGGCCTTTTGGACCGCACGCGGACTGGAGCCACACGTGTACTTCGAAGCCGCAGCGGTTGTGATCGCCTTCATCCTCCTCGGCAAGTTCTTGGAAGAGCGCGCGAAAGCCGGAACCTCCAGTGCCATCAAGAAGCTGATGGGCCTGCGACCGAACACCGTAGTGCGCGAAACGGCAAATGGTAGAACCGAACAGATCCCCATCGATCAAGTGAACGTGGATGATACCCTCGTGGTGCGTCCCGGTGAAAGCATCGCGGTGGATGGCAGCGTGATCGATGGCGAGAGCTACGTGGACGAAAGCATGATCAGTGGCGAGCCGGTGCCGGTGCTGAAGAATGCCGGAGGTGCCCTGCTCGCCGGAACGATCAACCAGAAAGGCGCACTGCGCATGAAGGCCGAGAAGGTCGGCGCAGCCACCTTGCTCGCCCAGATCGTACGCACCGTGCAGGACGCGCAAGGCAGCAAGGCACCCGTGCAAAAGCTGGTGGACAAGATCGCAGCGGTCTTCGTGCCGGTTGTCATTGCTATTGCGTTGCTCAGCGCCATTGTTTGGTGGGTGTTCGGTGGTGAACATGCCTTCACGCAAGGACTGCTTGCGATGGTCACGGTCTTGGTGATCGCCTGCCCCTGTGCGCTTGGCCTCGCCACGCCCACAGCCATCATGGCCGGCATGGGCAAAGGTGCCGAGAACGGCATCCTCATCAAGGATGCCGAGAGCCTCGAACGCGCGCGCAACATCACCGCGATCGTGCTCGACAAGACCGGCACCATCACTGAAGGGAAACCCGAAGTGGTGGAAGCTATGGGCCTGGAGGATCCGCGTGTAGCAGCCGCGTTGTTGGCGATCGAATCACGTTCAACGCATCCTTTGGCCGAAGCGGTCGTGCGCCATTTGCAAAGCGCACGATCTTCGCACATCGCACCCGTAGCGTCGACCCACCGGGTCGACCAAGGAGGGCAAAATGTGCGTCAATTCGAAGATATCACCGGCAAAGGCATCAAAGCCACAGTAGATGGGAACACGTGGCTCGTCGGCAACCGCCGCCTGCTGGAAGAGCACGACATCACCATCCCCACCGAGTACCGAACGCAAGAACGCAATTGGTCCGACGCTGCCCAAACCGTCATCTGGTTCGCGGAAGCAAGCACTGAGCGAAGTCGAATCGTGCGCGCCGCCATCGCCATCGCCGACCGCATCAAGCCCTCGGCCAAAGAAGCAATTGCGAGGTTGAAAGAGGAGGGTATCAAGGTGTACATGCAGACCGGCGACAACCAACGCACAGCACAAGCGGTGGCGCGCGAAGTGGGCATCGATCACTTCCGCAGCGAAGTACTACCCAAGGATAAAGCCGCCTTCGTCAAAGGCTTACAGCAACAAGGCGAAGTGGTCGCCATGGTAGGCGATGGCATCAACGACAGCGAAGCCCTCGCGCTCGCGGACGTCAGCATCGCCATGGGCAAAGGCAGCGACATCGCCATGGACGTGGCTCGCATGACGCTCATCAGCACGGACCTCAACACGATCCCGCGTGCCATCACACTCTCGCGCAAAACGGTGTCCTTCATCCGCCAGAACCTTTTTTGGGCGTTCATTTATAATGTCATTGGGATACCTATTGCGGCTGGGGTGCTTTATCCTTTCAACGGTTTCTTGCTCAACCCCATGATCGCTGGGGCGGCTATGGCTTTCTCAAGTGTGAGCGTGGTGAGCAATAGTCTAAGGTTGAAGTGGGTGAAGTTGGGGTAGGAGGGCCGCTGTCTTTGACACGCTGCACCCGGATCAATATTTCCACCGGCGTTCTTGGGCTGTTACCTCGCGCCGGACAAGGGTGGATCGATCATGGTTTGCTACCGATGCCATAAGTAATTGATATGTGTGGATCCCAAGATCTTCGTTCCCCCAATGCTTCGCACCTTTGCCTCCCCACTCTTTGAACATGTACGACAAGATCCATCAACATCTCAAGAACGAGATCCTCTCCATCCAAGAAGCCGGACTTTTTAAGCGGGAACGGGTCATCACCAGCGTACAGGGCGCTGAGATCACTGTGAACGGTAGGAACGTGCTGAACTTCTGTGCCAACAATTACCTTGGGCTATCCTCGCACCCTGAAGTGACCAAGGCTGCGCATGATGCCTTGGACTCGCACGGTTATGGATTGAGCAGCGTACGCTTCATCTGTGGAACGCAGGACATCCACAAGGAATTGGAAACGAAACTATCCGCATTCCATTCCACCGACGACACCATTTTATATGCCGCTTGTTTCGATGCCAATGGCGGTGTCTTCGAGCCGTTGCTAACGGAACTGGACGCGATCATTAGTGATGAGTTGAACCACGCCAGCATCATTGATGGGGTGCGTTTATGCAAGGCGATGCGGTACCGCTATGCCAACAACGACATGGCCGATCTGGAGTTGCAACTGAAGACCGCGAAGAAGGATGGCGCACGCCATGTGATCATCGTTACCGATGGTGTCTTCAGCATGGACGGTATCATCGCCGACTTGAAAGGTGTTTGCGATCTTGCCGATAAGTATGAGGCCTTGGTGATGGTGGACGAGTGCCATGCAGCAGGCTTCATCGGGAAGACCGGCCGTGGTAGCGTGGAGCATTGCGGGGTTACCGGCCGTGTGGACATCATCACAGGTACGCTCGGCAAAGCGCTTGGCGGTGCCATGGGTGGGTATACCAGTGCGCGCAAGGAGATCGTAGAATTGCTTCGGCAGCGGTCACGGCCATACTTGTTCAGCAATTCGCTTGCACCTGCGATCGTGGGTGCTTCCATTAAAGTGGTCGATCTGCTAAGTGCCTCCACGGCACTTCGGGATAAACTGGAGAAGAACGTGGAGCGCTTCCGTACTGGTATTGAAGCGCTTGGTTTCAAGACAAGAGGTGCAGGAGCCGCGATCGTTCCGGTGATGTTAGGAGACGCGAAGTTGAGCCAATTGATGGCCGATGCGCTGTTGGATGAAGGGATCTATGTGATCGGCTTCTTTTACCCGGTCGTACCCAAGGACTCCGCACGGATCAGGGTCCAGCTAAGCGCAGCACATAGCGAGGCGCAGATCGATCAGGCCCTTGCCGCCTTTGCCAAAGTAGGGAAGGAGTTGGGCGTGATCTGAAGGTTGATAGACCCGTAGCTGAACAGGGTGTTCCAAGCGGATCGCCGAATGGATCTATGCGTGATCAGGAACGGACAGCGTCGTCAAGATCCATCAGCGCACCTGCTGCCTTGCCAATTGCGTAGGCTGGGATCGCCATCACACTGGATTTCTTTTTCCAGCCGTCGTAGGTGTCCTTCAGGTAATCGTTCCAATTGGTCCGCTCCAACAAGGCACGGCCATAAGAAATGCTTGGCCCCGGGATCCGTGTCATGTGCCACCAACCGGTAGGGAAGAAGATGGTCTCCCCTTCGCGCAAATACTCGCGGTAGCCCTTCGCTTCACCGAACAAGGGGAATTTCTTCAGGTCCGGATCGAAGACATTTTCCACATCGGAATACAATGGGTAAGATGGTCGTGGGTACATGTTCGGTGTTTGGTCCGGTGGGAAAAGGAAGAACTCCTTGTCTCCATATAGTTGCGTTATCTGTGTGTGCAAGTGTTGCAGGTCCACATGCAGCACAGGGAAGGATGCACCCTTGCCACCAAAGAAAACCTCGTGCTTCACCGTCCCACGCAACAAGGACTTGGGTACGAACGGGTGTGCCAGACGATCCCGGCGGCCCATCAGCATCGGTTCCACATCCGGCTTCAATTCGGGGAAGACGGTGTCGATGTTCAAGTTGTACGAGTAAGGGGCCGGCTTTTCCTCCGTCGAGGTCCTGATCAATCCCATCTGCTCGGCAACGCTGTACTTCTTGCCCTTCACCTCGTGGGTGATGTGGCCGTACTTGGCAGCGAAGAACTCTGGTGTCCATTTGCCCATGGCCGACCAGTTCTTTGAGAAATCCGTTAGTATGACCGGTTTGCGGGCGAACACATAGTCCCGCATGAATTCCTTGGTATCAAGACCGGTCCTTCGTTCTATACCGGGAAGTCCGTCACGAAGCAATGGGGATGTGTTGGCCATGGAAATGAGTGGGTGTACGGTGGGTTGGTTCAACCCGGAATATGCAGTCGGATCCGTAGTAGATATCCAACTTCGTATTACGAGTTTATTGAAGCTAAGGTAGTGTTTAGTAAAGCTGGTGGATATGACCGGTGTCACTCCAAAGGCTTCAAACGAGCACATCACGCGAGGGTTACACTGGCGAATAAATGGCCATAAGGTCGTGCCGAACGCGGTGCTAAAGGGAAACGATGGCTTTGGAACATTCTCCGGAACGGCAACGTACACGGTCGCGCATCATTCACCAGACCAACATGGCAATGAGCCGACCTTTCATCCTGGCCCTTTCCGTCATCTCGATCTGCCCCGTCAGTTCGCAGACCATAGGGATCATGGGCGGCGTACACCATTCGGTATGGAAGCAAGGAGGGGTAACGTTGAATGTTCGTGAACGCCTTGAACTTGGTATATTCATACCGACGCAACTCCATACCAATTTCGTTTGGCGCAATGAGGTCACTATTGCGTTGGGCGCAGGTGGGGGACGGCCTACGGCGCTGGACCAGGTCGCATTCCATTCCATGCTACGCTTCTATCCGAGCCCCAAATTCTACACCACAGCGGGGTTGAACATCCACGTGAATTGCAAACCCACCGCCTTCATTGGTACTGACGGCACGCGTACGGGTCTCCGGACCATGGACCTGATGCCATTTATTGGTGTTGGCATTCGTATGAACGAACATTCTGAATTAGGGGTACGGGCCGGAGTGGGTGTTCTTGCCGGACCATCGGTGCAAGACGGACGAAAGACGATAGACCACGAAATTTCGCTCTTCTACAGCCGTGTGGTCCGTGGTAAATTGCCGGGCTTCGTGAAACGGCGACTTTGGCGGAGGTCCTTTCAACCCAACGTTGAAACAGCGATCTAGGTTATTCCGGGCCAAAATGTGGCCGTTTTCATGCAAGTCGATCAACGACCACGTGGTAGTTTGGGTCTTACATGATGTTCACGTCGATCAAATCGTCGGCGCTCTACAGCTACTTGAGGTTACCCTTGAGGCAGTCTGTGCTGAGATCACTAAGCTGTTCACATGGTCGGATCTAAAGTCCCTTGAATATCGCGTCAACACGGTGTGGTATCGGTCGCCTTGAATTCCATTCCGTCAGCCTCACGCTCCCCGCGCATGACATGTACCAACAGGCCCTTGTTGGTTTTCCGAAAGAAGGATCTATCTTCGCACCCCGTTTTCCGGGATCGAACCTTTAAATACCCACACCAAAGTGGCTTCCACATCCTACACCACCAGTATGGCCAATGCGGCCACCATCGAGCAGAATTGGCTGATCGTGGACGCTGAGAACCAGACCCTTGGACGTTTTGCAAGCCAAGTGGCCATGCTCGTCCGCGGCAAGCACAAGACCACCTTCACCCCGCATGTGAATTGTGGTGACCATGTGATCGTGATCAATGCCGAAAAGATCCGCCTCACCGGAAAGAAGATGGAGGAGAAGGAGTACCAGCGGTACAGCCTTTATCCCGGAGGACAGACCCGCGAAATGGCGAAGAACCTGATCGCGCGCAAGCCAGAAGCACTTGTGGAACTGGCCGTTCGAGGCATGCTTCCCAAGAATCGCCTCGGCCGTCGTCTTTTCAGCAATTTGCACGTTGTGGCCGGTACCGCCCACAAGCACGAAGCACAGAAGCCCAACCAGTTCGACCTGAACACCCTCAAGTAAGATGCAATCGATCAACAGCCTCGGTCGCCGCAAAGCAGCGGTAGCACGTATCGTCCTTTCAGAGGGCAAGGGCAACATCGTGGTCAATGGCCGCGATAGCAAAGAGTATTTCCCCATTACCATGCAGCAGTTCAAGCTCGCACAGGCGTTCAAGCTCACCGATACCGTGGGCAAGTTCGATGTGGTGGCCACTGTGGACGGTGGTGGTATCACCGGGCAGGTGGATGCCGTGCGTTTGGGCATTGCCCGCGCCTTGGTGAAATTGGATCCAGACCATAAGCCCAAGCTGAAGGCCGAGGAACTGATGACCCGTGACCCACGCGAGGTGGAGCGGAAGAAATTCGGACAAAAGAAAGCGCGTAAGCGTTTCCAATTCAGCAAGCGTTAATATCCCTGCGCTTGTTCAGGATCCAATCCCACTGGACTGCATGCGTTGCGGACGCCTGAGGCGCTCGAAGGCAAAGCAACGATCGCACTACCAGTGAGATGCCTGTATCAACGGGAAAAAGGAAAGTGAACTGAAACCAATGGCACGTCTGGAATTCAACCAATTGCTCGAAGCGGGTGTACACTTCGGCCATCTGCGCCGGAAATGGAACCCCAACATGGCCCCCTACATCTTCGATGAGAAGAAAGGGATCCACATCATCGACCTGAACAAGACAGCGGTAAAGCTTGAAGAAGCCGCCGCTGCCATGAAGAGCATCGCCCGCAGCGGCAAGAAGATCCTCTTCGTGGCCACCAAGAAGCAAGCAAAGGACATTGTTACCGAAAAGGTGAAGCCCACGGGCATGCCCTACGTTACCGAGCGCTGGAGCGGTGGTATGCTCACGAACTTCGGTACCATACGCCGGACCATCAAGAAGATGTCGACCATCGATCGCATGAAGACCGATGGCACTTTTGAGAACTTGAGCAAGCGCGAGCGTTTGCAAGTGAGCCGCCAGCGGGAGAAGATGGAGAAGAACCTCGGTTCCATCTCTGATCTCAGCCGTTTGCCAAGCGCATTGTTCATCGTGGACATCGTGAAGGAGCACATCGCCGTGGCCGAAGCGCGCAAGTTGAACATCCCCACCTTCGCGATGGTGGATACCAACAGCGACCCTACGAAAGTGGATTTCCCCATTCCTTCCAACGATGATGCCACCAAGAGCATTGAACTGATCGTGGACGTGATGATCGCTGCGATCAACGAAGGCATTGAGGAGCGCAAGAACGACAAGACCGCCGTGGACGAAGGTTCCGAAGAGGAGGGTGTTGAGAATGCCGACAGCGAGAAGGTCAGTGCTCCAGCTGAGAAGAAGGTCGTTGCCGCAGCGGAGGAGAAGGGCGCTGCCGTTGCTGAAGAGAAGGAGGTTGCCGCAACTGAAGAGAAGGAAGTTGCCGCAACGGAGGAGAAGGTCGTTGCCGCAGCTGAGAAGACCCCCGAAGACGAGAAGTGACCTATTCATTCCGGTGCAGAGCAGGGTGGTTGACAACTGCGTCACCCACGCTGGGCAACGGACCAATAAACCTGAAACATGAGTACCATGGCCATTACCGCAGCAGATGTGAACAAACTGCGCCAGACCACCGGCGCGGGCATGATGGACTGCAAGAAAGCCCTTACCGAGGCGAACGGCGACTTCGATAGCGCCATTGACATATTGCGCAAACAGGGCCAGAAGGTGGCAGCCAAACGCGCTGATCGTGATGCCAGCGAAGGTCTCGTGATCGCTAAGACAACGGCGGACAATACCAAAGGCGTTCTGGTGTGCATTAATTGCGAGACGGACTTCGTTGCCAAGAATGCGGATTTCACCGCCATGGCCGAGAAACTTGCGAGTATTGCATTGGAGAAAGGTTTCCAAAGCATCGAAGCGATGAAGGCCGGTGCCTTCGATAGCAACGGTATGAGCATCGCCGAGAAGCTGATCGAACAGACCGGCGTGATCGGTGAGAAGATCGATATCAGTGCTTGTTCTGCGGTACACGCACCATTCGTATACGCATACAACCACCCCGGTAACAAGGTGGCCAGCATCGTGGGTCTCAACAAAGCCGGGTTCGAGGCGGCCGCGAAGGATGTGGCCATGCAGATCGCTGCGATGGGACCGGTTGCATTGAACAAGGAAAGCACCCCGCAAAGCGTGATCGACAAGGAACTGGAGATCGGCAAGGAACTCGCCATCCAAGAAGGCAAACCTGCTGATATGGCCGAGAAGATCGCACAGGGTCGCCTGAACAAATTCTTCAAGGAAAGCACATTGCTCGCCCAAGAGTTCATCAAGGACAACAAACTGACCGTGGAGCAGTACCTCAAGGCCCAGGACAAGGAGCTTACGGCTACCGATTTCAAGCGGCACTCGTTGACCGTCTGATCTTGAACACCTGATCTACTGAACGCCTCCTTGGGAACAAGGGGGCGTTCGCTTTTCTGAAAGAAGACTTGTCCGGCAGCTTAGCCCAGCCCCAATACTGCCCGGTCTCATCAAGGTGGCGAATTTCGGATCCGCTATCGGAGAACGGCGTATGCTGAACATGCCAGAATATCCGCCTTGGTCAACTCTGGAAAATCCTTGATGATGGATCGTTGGGTCATTCCTGAAGCCATCCATCCAAGCACATCTTCAACCCCGATCCGGGTACCTCTTACACAGGGCCGACCAAAGCGTTTATTCGGGTCGATCGCAATACGGTCCGTTTCCTTGGCTTCCATAGTTCTCCAATGATACTGGAATGCGCCGAATGCATGTCCATTCACGGTACCTGCTTTGCGAGCATGACGGTATTGCGTTCGGCTCATTGCAGGCCTTTCCACGAACCGGCTTATTTTTCACCCCCAATTGAAGACCATGCCCAAGCCGAACGGTTCCGCCAACAAGTACACACGCATACTGCTGAAGCTCTCCGGCGAAAGCCTTATGGGCAACAAGATCTACGGTATCGATAGTGAGCGGCTTCGGTCCTATGCCACGGAGATCAAGGCGATCGCCGAGCAAGGAGTCCAAGTGGCTATTGTGATCGGTGGAGGTAATATCTACCGGGGCATGCAGGCCGAGGGCAGTGGCATCGACCGTGTGCAGGGCGACCATATGGGCATGTTGGCCACCGTGATCAATAGTCTCGCTTTGCAAAGTGCATTGGAAGAACAAGGGTACAAGACCCGCTTGATGAGCGCGATCAAGATGGAACAGATCGCCGAGCCGTTCATTCGGCGTCGCGCGGTGCGCCATTTGGAGAAAGGGCGCATCGTGATCTTCGGGGCCGGTACCGGTAACCCGTACTTCACCACCGATACCGCTGCCAGTTTGCGCGCCATAGAGATCGAAGCGAACGTGATCCTGAAAGGAACACGGGTGGATGGCATCTATACCGCCGATCCCGAAAAAGACAAGACCGCAACCAAGTATGACCGCATTTCTTTTGATGAGGTGTACAAGAAGGGTCTCAATGTAATGGACCTCACCGCCTTCACGCTATGCAGGGAGAACAATTTGCCGATCATCGTGTTCGATATGAACAAGCCCGGAAATCTGGGCCGGTTGGTGGCCGGGGAGAAAGTGGGCACCTTGGTGGAAGTTTAGCGCTTCGTGAATGTGGAAGTGAAGGGGATGAAATGAATGAAAAGAATGTGGGATCAGCGATCAGTGATCGTGCTCCTTACTTTTGCAATCCTTTAGATAGACGACCATGATCGATACGAAAGCCGCCATTGCCCAGTGTGAACAACACATGAACAGCGCCGTGGACCACTTGGAACACGAACTGACCAAGATCCGTGCGGGTGCCGCCAATCCAGGCATGCTGGAAACCGTGATGGTGGACTATTACGGGTCCATGGTGCCTTTGGCGCAAGTGGCCGGGGTGAACACTGGCGATGCTCGCACTTTGTTCGTGAAGCCGTGGGAAAAGAAGATGATTGATGCCATCGAAAAGGCCATCATCGGTGCCAATTTGGGGTTCAACCCCAGCAACAACGGCGAAAGCGTGATCATCCATGTACCCATGCTGACCGAGGAACGGCGTAAAGTACTGGTGAAGAACGCGCATGCCGAAGGCGAACATGCCAAGGTGGGGATCCGCAGCAGCCGCCAAAAAGCCATGGAAGCGATCAAGGCAGCGAAGAAGGATGGTCTACCAGAAGATGATGCCAAAAGCATGGATGCCGAGGTGGAAAAGCTTACCGGTATCTACAACAAGAGGGTGGATGCTTTCATGGATGCCAAGGAGAAGGACATTATGAAGGTCTAAGTGGTATTCGGCTTATGCGGATATCCAAAGTACTGCGCCATCCATTGGTGCTAAGCCTATTGGTCGTTCTCGCCTACGGGTTCTGTGCTTGGATCTGGGTAAGTTCGAGTTCGACTTCTATGGTTGGCTCAATTCTTTTCTTCCCCTTCGTAATAGCATATGCTGCGGGTTACGGTGAAGGTGGTACCGTGGGCTGGATCGCGCTAATGGGTCAATTGCTCTTAATGTGGTTATTGGTCATTGCCGTGATTCGCTCTTGGCCACGTGCTTGATAAGTTGCCAACGGTCCTGTTAGGCCCACACCGGACTCCCCTCACTGCAGTTCCTGCACATTTCAATGCTGCTGCGCGAATGCAATAGCGACCTGCGGAAATCATTGTAGGCATCGCTGTGCCATAGTTCGCGGAAGGAATGTGTGCGAAGATCACCGAGCACGTGGTGCGCATCCTTGTCGAAACAACAGGGAACCACACGGCCATCCCATGTGATCACGCAACTGTGCCACATCTTCCAACAACTGTCCTCCAATTTGTTCTTCACTTCCCACACGCCGCTTTCATTGCGCTTATAGCGAGCGTATTTGTCCTGTGTTGGGATCAGCGGATGATCATCCTTCGGTTCATAGATCTGTGCGGTCTTCAACCATAGATCGTCCACACCAACACGTTTTGCCAAGGCCCTTGCTTCGGGGATCTGGTGCTCGTTCGGTTTCACGACAAGGAATTGGAACACGACCTGCGGTGTAGCGCTTTTCAGCTTCTTCTTCCACTTTACTATCCGTTCCGCTCCTTCGATCACCTTGGCCAATTCGCCTTCTTTCCTGTAGGCCGAATACGTTTCTTGATCGGTGCCGTCCAACGAGATGATCAAACGTGAAAGACCGCTGCGTACGGTTGCTTCGGCTTTCTCTTCGGTGAGGAAATGAGCATTGGTGCTCGTTGCCGTGTACAGACCACGATCGCTGGCGATCTTCACCATGTCCAAGAATCCCGGATTGATGTAAGGCTCGCCTTGAAAGTAGAAGGTCAGTGCCCAAAGGTCCGGTGCCAGCTCATCGATCACGCGGGTGAACAGATCCTGTTTCAAGTTGCCGGTCGGACGTGTAAAACTGCGCAATCCGCTGGGGCATTCAGGGCATCGCAAATTGCACGCTGTGGTCGGCTCGAAACTGATGCTGAACGGCATACCCCCGATCCGTGGGTCCTTCGTGCGCTTAGCTCGCTGGAAGCTCGCCCACAAACCGGCCGCGTTGCGCAGTCTTCGTGGCGTGGCCTTGCGCGACCATTCCAGCGCATCACGTACAGGAGCGAACATCGGTGCAAGTTACGGGGCTATCCTTTGGTTGGCTTTCCGCGTTCCACAGCATTCGGTTCCTGTGCGATAACCAGAAGCGCCATCCTGTAACTTTCCCCGCACTTTCCCCGTCATAGAACTGGAACCATTCGATGCGCGCATTCCTGACTTTTCTTTTGTTCACCGTGCTTGTCAGTACGTCCGCTTTTGCACAGATCACTTTGAACGGGCGTGTGGTCGACAGCAAGACGAATGAGCCGCTCGCATTCGTTCATCTCGTTCCGCACGAATTGCGCGATGGCACCTCCTCGGACATCGACGGTCGGTTCAGCATAACGGTCGCGGAGTTGCCGATCACCTTGCATTTCAGCTACGTGGGCTATTCCGCGCAGGAAGTCGTGGTGATTGCGGATGGTCCATTGCTCGTGCGCATGCAACGCGCTACTGTGGAACTGCGCGAGGTGGATATCACCCCGACCGAGAACCCGGCCCACCGCATCATCAAGCAGGTCTATGCCAACCGAAAAGTGAACGATGGCCTGCGGAACTATGCCCACCGTTACAAGAGCTACAGCAAAGTCGTTTTCACCGCCGATATGGACAGTTCGATCATGGCCGATCCGGAAAAGTTCGCAGCATTGGACACGAGCGATAGGGATGCGATCGAATTCTTGGAGAAGCAATATATCCTGCTGATCGAAAGTGTTACGGCCAAGCGCTTCATTCCGCCAGCAGCAGAGCAGGAGGAAGTGCTGGCCATGCGCGTAAGCGGTTTGAAGGATCCTTCGCTCCTCGCCATGGTGGCGTCCACAAAGACCTTTTCGGTCTACGAACCGCAGATCCAAGTGAATGAGCGAACTTACTTGAGTCCCATCGGTCCAGGAAGCACCAAGCAGTATTTGTTCCTGCTCCAAGACACATTGTACCAAGGCAAGGACAGCGTTTTCGTGATCAGCTATCAACCCCGGTCCGGCAAGAATTTCGAAGCATTGAAAGGCGTGCTTTGGGTAACCACGGACGGCTACGCGCTGCAGAACGTTATTGCGGAACCTGTGGAAAGGGAGGGAGGCGCGAACATCAAGCTGCAACAACAATTCGAACGGGTCAGCAACAACGGCACGTCGACCTGGTTCCCGGTACAATTGAACACCTTCGTCTACTTCGACATGCTGCAGATCAACTCCATGAAGATGGTGGCGATCGGCCGTTCCTACCTCAAGGATATAGAATTGGATCCCGTGATCGAACGAAAGGAAGTACGCGGCCCGGACCTCATTATGGAAAAAGTGGCCGGTAAACGCGATGAAGCGTTCTGGAGCGGATACCGGACGGACACGCTGGGTGCCAAAGAGCTGCGCACCTACCATACCATCGACAGTATCAGTGTTGCGGAAAACCTCGAAACCAAACTCAAGTGGGCGGAACGGTTGCTTTCCGGCCGAATTCCGGTAGGTCCTTTCGATCTGTTGCTGGATCGGTTCATGCGGCTGAATGACTACGAGGGCTATCGGCTCGGCTTGGGTGCCACAACCAACAACAAGGTTTCGCGCTACGTTTCGTTGGGTGGTTATTTCGCCTACGGGTTCAAAGACAAAGAGTGGAAATATGGTGGGGACATCACCCTGAAACCCCGACCGGGCCGGGATCTTGACCTGAAGCTCGGCTATATGAACGATGTGGACGAAAGCGGTAATACCGTTTTTCCGGGGAAGCAGAGCCTCAATTTCAGCTCGGAGAATTATCGGTCGCTGTTCATCAGTCGTATGGATCGCATTGAACGGTTCAGTGTGGAACTTGGCTTCCGCATCAATTCCTCGTTGAGGGCTTGGGTTGGCACCGAACGTGCAGAAAGGTTGAATGTGATCGGCTACCAATACGCGCAGCCTGCGGGTGAAGGAGTAACCACTCTACAGGATCGTTTCTTGACCGGAGCATTCACCGCCGGTTTCCGTTTCGCTTACCGGGAGCAGATCGTGCGCTTGCCCGATCGTCAGTATAGCTTGGGAACGCGATGGCCGGTACTGCAAGTGCATGCATTCAGGGCCGTGAAAGGTTTGTGGGAAGGGGAACTGGACACTTGGCGCGTATTCGCCCAGTTGGACAAGACCTTCCGCATACGCCGTTTTGGGGATCTTTCCATACGCGCATTGGGCGGGGTGGCCGATCCGAATGCGCCGTACCCATTTCTCTTCAACCCACGGGCAACCTTTCTTCGCCGTATCCCCATCGCCGCGCAGAACACTTTCGAAACCATGCGCCCCAATGAGTTCCTCGCTGACAATTTTGCTTCGGTCCACGTACGCCACAATTTCGGGAACCTCTTGTACAAGGGCAAGAAGTTCAGGCCCGTGCCTATCCTGATCGCCAGTGCAGGCTGGGGCGGCCTTTCCAAACCGGAGAACCATCGCGGCTATACGTTCAGCTCCATGGCCAAGGGTTTTTATGAGGGCGGCATCCAGATCGATCAACTCTTGAAGACGAATTTGATCGGCCTTGGTATTGCAGCATTCTACCGCTTCGGGCCATACACCCTGAAGGACCCGATCGATAACCTCGCCGTTAAGCTCTCGCTTTCTGTGGGCATCTGATCCGCACGCTTAAGGGCAATACCACCTTCTACTACGGCCTTGTTACGTGTATTCGAATGGCTGTGGCTGTAAGATCCTGTGGCAAGTTGATCCGTGTAGTACATAAGGACCACTGCCATACTTGCACAAAACACTAAAATTAAGGAAAACATGGATCGGCGTGGAAACGTTCTTTTTAGAACCTTCACAGCCGCCATGGATCGTTCCAACTACCCCTTGATCGTATTGCTTGAAGGTCTGTTCTTGTGTGGAACTCTGATCAGCTCATGTCATTCCGGGCTACGACCCGAAAAGCTCACCAGCTCACCAGCTCATCAGCTCATCAGCTCATCAGCTAAGAGCCTCGAAAGATCTCGCTTTTTCTTTGAACACGAAACTCGCTCTTGGTGCGAGCCGACTTCCTCATTTCCCTTTCATAGGTACATGATCAACTAACCCCTAGCGTCATTGGGACGCCCCCGCCATGAGATATGCCAACTTCTCTCTACCCATGCTGATTGCGATCAGTGCAATTGGTTTAGCCGGACCTGCGGCATATCTTGTGAAGCGAAACGTACCGCCAACAATGGGGACCGTATCAGACCATAGGTTGTGTACTGCCCCCGACACCGGCACTGAGGTTGGAGAGCAGACATACGAATGGTCCGGCGGAATCGCGAATTTCCCATCGCTTTCACTGCCTTGGTCGGACTGGCACCTAGGGTCCAGCGGCTTTGTTCCGACAACAATTTGTTCCGTCTCCAATTGGATCTTTGTGAGAACGATGGATTTGCTTATCGGCCGTGGCTGCGTGACGGGGTTATTATTGGACTTGACGTAAAGTTGCTGGAAGAATTGGAAGCGATCATTCCAGAGATCGAACCAATGAGCGGCTTGGAACGCACGTCTGCCTTCATCGCGGCGAACCGGCCTACCTATAACCATTTACCACAGACCACATCGTACCAAGAAAAAGTGTTTGCGCATTTGCGAAGCTGTTTGCAAGTGCGTGCTCATGGTGATCCCATTGCTGAAGAGGCGCTTAACGCGAATCTGCCCTAGAACAAAGGAACCCCTAGTGCGCAAACACCGAGGGCTGTAACTCCAAACCCACCAAAACGCGAATGAACATGGAACAGGGTTGATCAAAGATACCGATCCCGCCTGGAGTTAGCCATAAGCCGGGTGGGACGGTGAGCACCCGGTATCTGCCGTATGGCAGCCGGAAGCGGAAGGCTGCGTTGGACTTGATCCCACCCCCTGCCATAGTGCCGAAGATGTGGCGAATTAAGAAAGGAGAATACATCAACATGCTCAAATCATTCCTTCTTTTCTTGACAAACCTCGCTACTCGCGCCATCCCCTTGGCACTTGTGGCTGCTCTCGCTGTGGAAGCGACGGCACAAAATCTGGTCGTGAACGGTTCTTTTGAAGATACTGTGAACTGTGAAATTCCCACGCAATGCACGCTTTTGAAGGCTTCGGATTGGTACAACCCAACTCAATCCACTCCTGACCTTTACGATGCGGATACTGTACGCCAATGTGGGTATATGATCCAAAGTGCAGGCATGGTTTACATGCCTCCCAAACAGGGATTGCGAATGGCCGGTTTCTACTTTTGGGATGGTCCATTTGGAGGATCGGAAAGGGAATACATCGCGACTGAACTCAGTCAACCTTTAACCCCCGGTACAAACTATGAAGTTGGGTTGTGGTATGTTCGGAATCGTGCATTCCAAGCAGCTGTTGATCACGTTGGGATATGGCTTGGATATGACAGCTTGTTCATGCCGACATTTGACCGCCTCAACGTGATCCCACAGTTGAAATTGCGCGATCCTTTGAGTGAATACCTGACTGAAAGCCACGAATGGACGCAGTTGGTCGATACCCTCACTGCACAAGGCGGGGAGCGCTGGTTGGTGATCGGGAATTTCGACTCTCAGGATTCGTTGCATGGCATCTTGGCGGAACCAGAAGCATTGTTCTCGAATTGTTACTATTACATTGACAATGTGATGGTACGATCGCTAACCGGAACGAGCGTTCCGGAGATCGGAATGCCATCGGTCAATTGGAATAGCGGTGGTCTTCAGGTGAGGTGGAGCGGGACACGAGGCCCATTACAAGTGGATGTATTTAGTGCGGGTGGTTGTTTGGTACATCGAGCTAATGTGCCCTTAGAGGCTGATCAGGCCGAACTAGCAATGGTGCCACTGGCCAAGGGGCTCTATGTCTTGCGTTTTCGTTGTGCAAACAAAGAGGCAGTAGTGAAGTTTGTCAAGATGGAAGGGGAGTGATGGGTAACAACCCAAAACAAAATGAAAAAGTACATGATCCTCGCGGCAATGGTCGCGAGCGCGCTTGGGACACAAGCGCAATTCTGGAATGATACTGGCAATCCAGCTATCACGCCCGGACTTAATTTTCTGGGAAGTACGAACAATGCGTCACTGGATTTTCGCACGAGGAATGTTCAGCGCATGCGGCTTAACCCCGATGTACTTGGCTTCATTGGGGTCTTTCCAGGGATCAACCGCGACGGCTATCTTCTATTGAGCGGCCAGCCGGATGCCTTTACCAATGTAGGCAGCAGAGCACCTTTTACTCGGCTACACCTGATCGATCCGGAAACTGGTTCTACAAATCCTTTGGTGTACGCACAACAGATCGGCTTCCGTCCTTGGCAGAAGAACGGCGTCACGTTCACGGGCAACAGCGACCAAAGCTACATCGGTCATAAGTATGGTTCGCTAAATGACAATACCGACTTCGTGATCCAATGGAGTGATAATCCGGACAGTAGCCCTTGGGGTACGGACCGGATGAAGTTCGTGTTCACCACACAATTCAATGCAGGTGCACCGAAAGGGGCGGCAACTACCGATGGCTTGGAAGCCATGCGTTTCTGGCCGAAGAACAATACGGAAGTGAACGTTGGCATAGGTGACTTTGCTCCAGCCATTGTTGGTGATCCAACCGAAAGGGTTGATGTTCTTGATGGGCGAGTACGCGTCCGCCAATTACCAGATGACAATGAAGCCAATGCGGAATACAAAGTGATGGTCGTTGATGACAGCAGCAGCCCAACCGAGCGTGGTGTGGTAAAGTGGAAAGACATTGGCGATCTTGCATGTGGTTCGGGCTGGACGCTTGAAAACGATAATCCGGTTACGGCATACAATGGGAACCCTTGTCCACCGCAAGAAGAGAATTTGGTCGGGATAGGCACTTCTACACCGCAAGGCAAACTTGATGTGTTGGTGACAGGGGCATGTGCTGTAAGCACAGCCGTAAACGTAACGATGAATACAGATGCGGCTTACAAGACAGGAGTAGCGGTGGATATTAACACCACTGGTGACCAAACAGTCGGCTATTTGGCCAAGCTCAGTGGAGCAACTAATTGTACCGGTGTGCAATCCAGCGTAGGTGCAGGTAGCAGTTCTGGCCGGATCATTGCTGGCGAGTTCAGGGCAAATGGCGGGGGCATTACGACCATGAACAATCTGATCGGTGTTTTCGGTAGCTCTGCAAACGGTGCGAACAACGGAGGCTGGGCCTTTTGGGCAGAAGGTAAGACCTTTAGCACCACAAGCGCCACTTGGCACACTTCCGATGCAAACCTGAAAAGGGATATTGAAGAGCTCGATCGGAACTCGGCCTTGGAGGGATTATTACAGATCCCTTTGAAAACGTTCTCCTACAATACTGAAGAATACGGCTTCATGGGCATGGAAGATGGATTGAACCGAGGTTTGTTAGCGCAAGATCTTGAAACCATCTTTCCTGATTTGGTACTCGATATGCACAGACCCGGCCGAGTGAGTGATGAGGGCGAACAAATAGAGCCGGATGTGGATTTCAAGGCCGTGAACATGAATGGATTGCTCCCGATCATGATCGCTTCGATCCAAGAACAACAAACCACCATCGACGAATTGCGCAGCATGATCACCGATTGCTGTGCCGCGCAAAGTCGTATGGCACCACTGAGCGGAGGTCACAGCGCAGCGCCCACAGATGGCATGCTCCAAGAGCAGCGCCTGTTGATCATTCCCAACCCGGTGGCAGATCTTACCCGGTTGGAGTACTACGTGCCGCAAGCGGGCAAAGTGAGCCTAACTGTGAGCAACAACGATGGCAAGCTCTTGGCCACCTTGCGTGAGGAGATGGCCCAAGAGGGTGCGCACAACTACAGTTGGAACACCACCGATCTGGCAGCAGGTACTTACTTCTGCACTTATATGTTGGATGGTGCCGTAGTGGTGAAGCGTGCAGTGAAAGTGAAGTGAACACGGAAATTGTAATCATGAGAAAGGCCGCCTCCGTTCGGGGGTGGCCTTTTTCCATGTTGCCAACTTTCCCGCGTATGTCGTTTCTTTGTTCCTAGGCCTGCGGCATTGCTCCGGGCGTATTCCCTGCATGTGGTCTTGGCTCTCTAGTAGAATATTGCGGAATAGGACCGGGATACT